>JGI24158J21664_10002840_pt1 | contig 21370 bp, 18 predicted proteins | sample Ectturendosymbi3_FD_21664 | JGI IMG/M metagenome (IMG submission 21664)
CTCGAGACCGAGACCAAGTCTCGAGACTCCCTCACTGGCTTTTATACGCATAAACACATTATTCTAAAGTTGCGAGTTTATTCCTGTATGCAGTTCAGTAATAATTTGCGGCACCCAGTAACGAACCCATAGCAATTTGCTGTAAGGTTTGATGGCATTTTCAAAATATACTAATAATGATACNTTGAAAAACGTCATAACTCGCGGCACCCTGAGTACTGTNAATGGCACCCCGCTTGGCAACCACTGCTGTAGCGATTGGTTAGATGTCCAGATAATCGCATTCTAACATATTTGTTCCANTTGCGTGGCCCANTCGAAAACTNCGCTGTGAGCCGCAGGTTGAGAAAAACTGATTTCGATGTATATTGATGTATGCGTGTGTGTTGCTAAGTGCGTTCGCTATTACACTATGCTTAGTAGTTGTAGCATCTCAAATCCATGCCGTAGCAAAAAATATACCCAAGATCCAGCTCACTGATGCCTTTTGGGAAATACTCAACTTGGTAATGTTTTTTTCTTTCAGATGCTGAAAAACATGACAAAATTCTTGCATTGCTAAAGAGTCAGGTGAGCGTGTCGCAACTACCTTTTATGCTGGTTTGGTTCACAGAAGAAATTGCCTCAGATCAGTGCTTCTTAACCTTTTTCGGTTTCATACACCCATGGCATCGATTGCTGCATTTCCATTGACCCTCTGGCGAATGCATGTTCGGTGTGACAATAATAACATAACTATATATAATGTTTTTTACTGAATTTGATTATATTACAAGATCTACTTAAGCTAAGTCATTCATTTAAAAGAAAACCGAATCCGCATCAACTGTCAAGAAATGCGAAGCTACGAAAGCAACAAATGTAGTGATCCGATATATTTTAACGAGCGACGACACAGAACCTGAAAAATACGGGCTCAGTGAGAATAAAACTCCAGGCCCCTACCACTGCAGAGTATAGACACAACAACAAAACCACAAACAAAACAATAGGAAAATAAATGTTAACATTAGAATATACTAATTACTTCCCTGCACCTCAACTTCAGTTATCAACTTTTCAAACTGCGGATGAATTAAATCTCCAAGGCGTCANTNCATTCCACGTGTTAGTTTTCAGTTCGACTGAACACGAAAATACTTTCTTTGACATGTACATGGTAGTCATGACCACCAATTGTTGCAAGGCTTNTCCCTCATACNCTGGGGATTAAAGCAAACCAACCCAAAAATCCNCATTATAGAGATATGTTTTGAAAGACGCTCTTGGAGAAAAATCTTTTTGAAGTGAAGGGAGCTTATTCTCAACACAAACCTTCCTTTTAAAACCTGGTNATTCAAACTGCGAAGCTGATGAAACCGGCGTGTTGTGATCGATTTGATTTATAGATTTACATTCATTTTCACAAAAAAAAGNGCTTTTTGTATCTATTTCTTAGTTCATATTTCTTACCTGCAGACATTCTGCNGGTGTTACCTGAGATATAAACGCTATGAGATGTTGGAATCAATACCAAAGTGGCAACTAACAAATATCACAAATAGGCTACTCCTGTACTTCGACTGGCAAGGCCTGCACTGCGGCCGATAGTGCTACTCTGATCAGTGTTCATGTGTCTGGCTTTCAGTCGAGGTTGCGAAAGTACTGCGATTCTAGCAGATAACATTTCGCACAGGAACACACGCAGGGGTGCGGGAGAATGGGGGCATTTCCCCCTGCCCTCGTAAAAGGGGGGCAGCGGGGGCGGAGGTGCCTTTTCATAACAGTATCACAAGTAATTTCATGGTTTGTCAAGACTGACTTGAAACAACTTTGGTACACGAAAAGCGGGACGTGCTAAATAGCCTTATAATGAAAATCACGGTCAATGAAAACGATATTAATGACACGTTGCGAACGACTTGAAACAAATTTATTTCAGCTATTTGTGCACCCAGAAAATTCTGACAGGTTTTCTGTAAATTCTGTTATTATTTTTGAGGTCAACATTGGAACAGAAATAAACATAACTGGTAACAATTTTTTGGTTTGATAAGTTTCGATTGCCCTCAACTCTTTTACTACACCCCGGCCCTACCGATACTCCGGCGTCCCGAGTACAACACGCTCATGAAGGGCACAGCAGAGGTTCCGTCACTGGAGGGAGTAAAATGTGGCATCTCTGAGTAGATCTATCCCTAATACGTCACAGACGTAATTAATTGCACAATATTACGGTTTTTCTGAAGTGATAAGTTGATGAGTGCTGTAGACGTTAAGTTAGAACGTTTGAAGTTCGCCATTTTATTCACGATTGCTGATCATATGCGTTGGTTAAAAAAAAGAAATACACGTTACCAGCAGAGCATACAAAAAATTAGGAACAAAAATCACCCCTATTCTTTCTTTTACCCTTGCAAAAACTTCATTCACCCTGAGGTGAACCATTCACCCGATTAAGAAGCACTGTTTTAGATTAACTGAAATTTATCAGCAAAACTACTTGCACGCTAGATGGGCTGCAGCCCGCCCTGAAAAATGTAAGGCTCATGGTTCCGCCAGTTGAGCCCTAATTTTCTATTTATTCACCGACTTAGAAACGCAAGCATTTTAACTGATTCAGATTCAACTTTTTTATTATCTAATATTTCAAATTAATTTACTTCTGAATGAGATTATACATGTGCTAGCTAAACAGTGCTGTCGTTAGAAACGCTATCAACTGGAAACGCCATTAACGATTATACAAAGCCAGCGCAAACATACCATATGTTCACGTAGAGATGGAAATTTGTAACACCGCTTGCCATTTCCTGCACGATTCTCCACTGCTTGCACGTTTATGACAGAATCTAGTTTTAAATGTTTTTGTGGCAATATGATTTTGCACCTAAGCCGAAGAACGCAGGATTCTTGATTTTGTGTTTTTGCCAGCAGCTGCTTACGAAATTTTCCTTTTCCCATTATGTCGCAGATTAAAGTTATCATGGAAGAGGCAGTAACTAGAAAATTTGTGCATGAAGAAAGTGCTCAAGTTCTGAGTCTTTGTGGTAAGAACACTTTTTCATTGCATGATAAGATATTTGTAGGTAATTCTACTGCTGGACATCTTCTACCAAAGCAGACACAGATTTAATGGCAGCAAAGTTTTAATACCTGATTATGATAAATTACAACTACTCGCTTCTCAGATGCTTGAATTGATTCATTTGCAACACTGTCGTGTTTGTATAACAAATTTTGTTGAGACTGCCAATTCTTGCCCTGCAGCAGGCAGGGGCAAACTATTGGCCACTAGGCTCTTTAATCTCGCCACTAAACTCGTCCGAATCATATTACGTATTAAAGCCAATTCATATTTTGCGTCTCGTAGATATTAGTTTGCAGTCCGTCCATCTGTTCCTGACCGGACCCGCTATCAAGTTATAGAATCTAATACGGCACCCGAACCAAAACATTTACCCACCCTGCCCACGAGTGTCATGCACTCCACGGTATTGGAATCCAAGTTTCCAGAAGCCCTACCCCATAACCCTTATCCTTGTGACACAAGGACATATATTTATTAGCTTGTTACGTAGCTCCGCGTGGTGACAACCTGAACCTTTGGACTTTAGAAGCCTGGTTGCCGCACCTGGTGCGGCAGTTTGCTTTTGATTTAGTTATTCGATCAGCCTTTAACTGAGGGCTAGTGCGCAAGGCCTATACACCCCGCGCTACTAGTTAGTTTACTGCAAGTGGTGCGGAAACGCGTTTGTTTGATAAATAGCAGCTGCGCCAAGCAGATGATAGTCGCTGTTGCTCTTCCTGCTGCTAACTGTTGTCTCGGTGTTCGCGCTCCTGGCCAGCTCGTGGAAAGCACATTGTGCCTCAAATCAGCTTCAGAGTTTCTCGTTGAAATAGAGAATGTTTTTATATTTACTGTGGCCATATTTCTTTCGCCACTGGCTGGAACAAACTTCCTCAGTCCCCAGTAGTACTCACGCCCTTAACTTGCTACATTGCTCGGTACTTGCCAGTTGCCATTGATTTTGTGTTTCCACTGAAAGCTCTTGCATGTTCGTTGTGCTTGGCTTGAAATGTTCGCTACAGATAAAATGCAAGCGTGGAAAATTGTCCGCTGGTGCATGACACAGCGATCTTCGCTGCGTAGGAACGACCGTGCTTCTGGCTGCTGATTTCCAGTACAGTGTTTGCATCGGCAACGTTTAATATCTTCACGCACATTTTCTCCACTGCATTTCCGTATACTTCAAGTCTAAACCCTTTAAAACTGTTTTGATTAAGATTATTTCTTGCATTTGTGTGTGGGTGTCTTCTGTGCCCATATTCGCCACCTTGCCTGCAAAACTTCACCTTATTTTTGTCTTATCAAGTTTTGCGTCATCCACGGTACTGGTTGTCATGCTCGTGGCGGTTGACTTGCATTTTAACTTGCTGCACTATTCACACACGGTTTGATCCAGTGTAATGGAGCTTCCATGGCCGCCTGTGCCCACGACTTCTCCGTGGCCGCCTGTGCCCACTTCCATGGCCGCCTGTGCCCACGAAACAAGCACTGTTTTGCAGCATCGACGAAGCGTTATAGGGCTTGCCTTTTTTCTCAACATCTTTTACTATTTTTTGTCTGAAGATTTGCTGGTCAATTGCAGTTACTCAGTTGTACCTAACAGAACATTGAGGCAGTTTCGTATTTTATTGTGGCTTACACGACACAATATAGCCAGCTACTTTCAAGTGGAAACTACGATAGTTGTAGGTGGGGATGAAGGAACGCCAGTCCATTGCACCATCACGCTTTCCACAGCAGGGGCACCGGGGTTGAGGTGCTCTTAAAAAACACTGGTATTTTTATGCTAGCTTCACACAAATCGAGTTTCGTGCAACTGCAAAAATCAGAGTAGTCGAACTATTAACTTTTTAGCTCGAAATTCTCCAGCCAGTCGAGCCTCGTGCTCGGCGTTTATTGGTGTGTGTGTGACAAGGCTGCCAATGAGATTTTTTGAAAAACCCCATATACACACATAAAAAAAACAAATTTGAACAGAAAACCCCAGATAGGAAGATATAGAAAATCCGGTTAATCTTTCTACTACCTGGGCATCAGCAAGTCACAAAACGTGCTAGTGAATGTATAACTTCGCTAATTTAATTTTTGTGTTTGTCTGAATCTTTATGTCGCGGTGGTATGGACTTGTTTGCATTTCTAAGGGTGATCTGACAGCATTTACAACAACTAAAACCTTCATTCCCACTGTCCTGATGTAACCAATCTTTGAGAGCTTGATCTTTCAACCACTCTACCTTAAATTGATTTGGGTTCCATTTATTGTTTTTCTTTGGGTTTGCTTCATTGGTAGCCTATCTCTGTCACTTGAACTCATTGCACCCAGCTAATATTTAGTTCAGGGCTTATACGGTGTCAGTTGCTTCTTCATCAGCTATTCTGAAGACTATGGCACCTAGATACAACAAGGTAAAGAAAGATGAGACTAGAAATAAAAGTTTAATCAATCATATCCTATCAAAAATGTCACCGCTAAGCAGTTAAATACTAAAAACCCAGATATTCAGAAGTACCCGGAAACCCAGAAAGGCATTAAAACCCCAGATCTGGGGAAAAAACCCAGGTCTGGCACCACCGGTGTGTGAGGGAAAGGTTCACGCACGGTGCTGCCATTGACTTGCCAGCACTTGCGGAGTTCACTTCGAGAGCAGCTGCGTGACCCCGGCGCAATGGAGCCGATATGGACGCCGCTGACCACTCATGACGCTCCAGATGGAGTGCAAAAGCGAGCATAATGAAACTGAACCTGAATTCTGCAAAATATGTTGAAGCAACAATCGTTCTCAACATGTATGCGTTTCTGCGTCGAATACTCGTGAAAACAGTTTTTAAGATTACAAATATCATGTAACAACGTAAAAATTCTTTAAAAAGGAATAGTGTTTAACAGGGACGTAACGAGGGCGGCAAGGGGGGAACAATTCCCCGGGCGCTGAATCACTATGCGGCAGCGTATCACTGCGTGGGGCTTCGAATGACTGCGGGGGCCGCCGGAAAGTACCAACAATGTCACGAGTACTTTCTTCAATGTGCCAGTAAATTTGCTTCAGAAAGAGCTCAGGTTCGAACATGGCAGCGCCAAACTTGCTTCTTGACCCGGGCACCATCGAACCTCGTTACACCCCTGGTGTATTTTATATTCAAAAACAATGAATCCAACTTCTCAACCGCTTCTTCGCTGTCTGTGTGGTACCAAGCGCGAACATTGAAGGGAGCGGAGACTCAGCAAAATGTGTCAAGTACCGTGATGTTTGAAAACGCTGTACTCCCACCTTGTTGAGAATAGATCATGATGCAATAAGCACGTATAAAAAATTAGTACCAACTGCACACAGAAAACGCAATTGCAAATCCATGAATGTAGCTGAAGAAAAAAGCGATTTTGCCTGCAATCATTTTTGTGACCGTGGTGCCTCGATTTTCCTCATTCCTCACCGTACCCCTCTGTTCCGGCTTTCCCAGTTGCAGAAGAGTTCAAAAAGGTTTTCAGCCGGGAAAGACTGCTATAAATGCATCTGCGTTGTTGTAAAAGAAATGTGAAGCGAATGTTAAGCAGTGACAGACCAGATAAAATGTTAATGAGCACCCTGCAGCGGACGTCATTTTCCATGTCCGTCTTTGTCCTCGCGTAAAAATGTCAGCTTGGCTTGGTAGTTATAGTTACTGAATAGTGCCTTGCTGAAACGTGAATTATCAATACCGGTAAATGACCGTGACAGTTTTGAAGCAAGAATAGGTTGTTAACTATTAAGTTTTCGTCAACACCACATCGTATTACAAAAGCACATGCAATGTTTTCATAATTTTTTTACCCTGACTTTTCTGAAATTTCAACAAACTTCTAAGAAAAATCCGTGGAATTCAAGTGTTTCATAAATCGCTGCTAAAGATCGTGTAAAATAGTAAATTTTAGAAGTTCACAGCATGTTCTCCCAGATCTTGGGTCTCATCTGGCTCGGGTGAAACGCAAGAAATTTTCAAGTCAGCGGGAGCTGCTACTCTTTAAATATTTGCAATGATCGCGATTCTTGCTGCACTGATAACGCGAAAGCTAACGTACACTTGCGCGGCAAGTCCCTCTTCATCGTCTTTTCATATGTGAGCTACTTGTGGGAGGCGAAGTAAAAACTTGTTACTACGGCCAAAAACAACATTAGTACGATCATTTGTCGGTTGAAGACGACACCATCCGTCGAATAGATAGGTGGAAACTGCTACGACTGCAGCACCAGGTTCAGGAAAACAGCATCAAACGCACATTTGAAACAACACAGGATCTTTGAAAATAGAACTGAGTTGCTGAGGTCGCGTGTTGTTGGTGCGATGTGATTTACAATAATAAGGCAATTTGTCGTCTTTTGTTCCACGTGAGCATTCTGAGTGAATCGCTGCGCAGCTCACTTGGAGCAAAATGCTTCCCTTTGCCCGCAGGACGCACAATTGTAGTTTTTGCTTGTTCGCAATTCTTCATACGAGAAACGAGAAAAATCACCCAGCGAGGAAGCTTTTTCTTCAGACAGAGAATGCATCAGAACTGGGCAAATCTCATCACAAGTGACCCAAGTTGGTTTCTATGTGTTGTACGCGCAATGCATTGCCTTATAATGTACAGAAATCCATAATGCAAAATTCTGGCCTGCTCATTGCTCGCAGGTGCTCGCACTTTTTGCACTGAAACATGTCTGGGAAATTTTGAGAACATATCAGTTCCGTGTTGATGTTTTGTGAAAATGTTAAAATTCGGGAAAAACGACTTTGTTTCCAGAAAAAGGTTTCCCCTAATGGCTATCGCTGTGCTGCTAACCATAAGAACTGCCCAATCACTGCTAATCCTATGTAAGCCCCATATCTAAAGTCCGTTTCGCACAAATATAAAATCTCTCCCACGTTTCAATAGTGGGTAACGCTGTAGGTGAATTTTGGTATTGCTTCTAAGTTATTGTGCTAAATATGGTTAAGTCTACATCTTAAAAAATATGCAGATGGTAGAGGTAAGTTTCAAATTGAAGGGACGATCTTACTGCTGTTTTTGGTGACCAACTCATCGTACTGCAATGTTGATTTTATGCGGTACTTTTCTCGAAGTGTATTTTTTTATAAGATGCTAGCCCGATTGGATAGCAGGTACAAATAAATCGGCTTTAAGTGCCATCGCATGCCTTGCGGAAAATGTCAGCTACTCTAAATCGTTGTCTTTTGGCGAACAGTTCGCAGTGCGATGCAGACGTACAAAACAACATGTACTCTACAATACATTATGTTGTATGGCCACTGGCCAGCTGCTTCTTTGGACAAAAGGCGTCTTATCTTTCCCTTCGATGCTAAGTTCTGAACATCTTGGTCTTCAAATTGTTTTTAAAAACAAATTTTCATACTGATTTGCAGATGTTCCATTTCTTTGTCGTGCTACATGACTTTTCAGGTCTTTAATTGCGATCTTATTCTTCCGGAAAGTGATAATAGTGGCTTCGCATGAAAGTGTCGGCAAAAGTAACTTTTTAGCTGTTGATGATTTGTCATGCGAACGTTGATTACCAGCAGTGGTACGAAACGAGGTTTTTGTTTTATACCAATGTAGGAAAACATTCGAAGAATAAAACGTGGCGTTTGTGCTTTTCGATGAATAAAACGCAAGAAATGTGATTCGCGATGAAGCTGGAAGACTGTCTTGGTGAAGAGCGTCATTCGTCTTGTTTGTCCCGAATGCCTCAGGCTTGTTTCGTCAATCTGTTTTTGCGCACGGTCCAACTAAGACTGGGGTACCGTGCGCAAGCTGATTAGCTTTCTCTTGAGCGTCGCCAAGGTCACAATGAACTTTCGAAGTTTTTGTTTAGTTGCAGTGGTAACGCTGCACTTCCCTTCTTCAGTTTGCCATGGCTTCATGCCCACTTAGAAATACTGTATCTCGTGCCGCGTAAATTGCGAAGGAAGGTCCGATGCATTTGGCCAGTTTCATGTCGAAGTTGCCATTGATAAACGAATTCTGATGCGAGAAGATCCTATCATAAAATTTCTTGAACTAAATTTGAGGTTTTAAGCCATAATTCTTTGAACTGGATGTGATTCCAGTGTCGTATTCGTTTTTATACCATTTCGCTTGTGCGCGATAAAGGCGGCGATTCGTGTGGTTATAAGAGCCTTGATTCTATAGGGCTCGATTAAGTTAATGTCCATATTTAAACAGACTTCCTTTGCGCGCGAACAAGTAATAAATTTGATGAAGGCCTGTGAACAGTTAAAAATTTTTCTACTGAAAGCGTCTTTGGTTTTTGCATAGAGCAAGCTTTTGAAAGGTCTTATGTGTTATTTCGGAGTTGTTTTCAGTTTTCCTGGTTTAAGCAGTTGTTTGGCGTTACTTTGAATTGCTAGTTTATGAACTGGCACGGTGCAACTCACACAGAAAAAAGCTAGGTGTCGTTGTTTATGGATTATGCGTAGATATACATGCCCAAGAGAGACTTGTTCTTTCAAAAATAATCATTCACATTATCCTAACTTACCTTTTTGTTTGAAAAGTCCAATTTTAATGTCCAAAATTGAAACATGCTTCTAAAAACTTTACCTCAGCGTTAAACATGATCACATTTGCCGCATATGCCAACACAGACTTGTGTGAAAACCAGTTATTTGCATCGCACGATTGCGATAAACGTCTTGGTTAATGGTAAGCTATTAATTACTTGCATCTGTTACGGATTGTGAATTCAACCCAGGTACATATGGCTCGCATGAGCGTTTCAACAAAATTATAAAAATGAACACTTAATTTACATTGCTGTAAACGTTATAAGGTCGCGTGTATGTAAGTCATGCACACATGGCGCGATGGCACGATTTCGAGAGATGCATCGCAAAAATCCCAGATTCGCATATTGTTTAAGTTTTTCAGGATGAATGGAATGTGGTGTATCATGATTTTGCCTACGTTGTTAGACTTTTCAGTAAATTACTAATTTTCGAATTATAAGTAATTTTTTTGGTTGAAGCAACTAAGGTGCGTTGAATCAGTGTTAAGCCTTCCCGATACGTACGATTATTTGCTCGTACGATTTTCATTTGATTTTCGCTCGTGACAGTGTGCTGTGATAATACCGTTTTCGGAACGACTCGGTTCCACTTAAATGACTACGCTGGTGTTTAACACCGAAGTTCATGAATTTCCTTCCATCTGATTCGTAGATAGACGTCTAGGTGAATAATCGCCAGGGTATTCCAGTCATTTCGAACTGTTACAACTGCAAAATTTGGTACGTGCCACGCATCCAATTTACGCTGATTTGAATATCGGACAATCGTTTACTTCAGGAACTGTGGAAACGTGCTTGCTGGATGGCCTGCGCCGCAGAGTGGCCGGCTTCCTGCGTCAGAACAAACTCGCCAGTTTGTTCACGAAGGTCGGCAAATCGATGCCGGACGTCGCCGAACTGGTGACGAAGATCGAAGAAGTCGAGAGCTCCTACGACAAGTAAGTTCAACTGCGCAGCTGGTCAGCTGGAAAAAACAAAGCTCACGAAGTTACGGGATTTAGAGTCAATTTAGCAAAGCCTGGGCTTTCTGCACGGACACTGCTGTATTGTGTGCTTGTAGATAGGGCGCGTGAAATGCTGCAATCTACTTCACTGCCCAAACCACACGTCAACTCCATATTAGTATTTCTAAGAGTCTGGTGAAAATCATGCACCCGTCAAATACGTTTCAATTTGTGCAGTCCACCTCCAAAGTACAGTATTAGAAAACAGAGCAGCACGTCTTTTAAGCAGTTTTCAAGGCGCAGATGCCTGGACTGTTTAAGATTTTCGCTTGGATAGATTGGGATAACCTTTGTTCTGAAGCACTTGCTGACGATAAAGCGCCGCGAAAATGGCCAATCAACATCAGCTCCGCTTTATCTTAAACAGTTGTTATTCGAAAACACGAGGCCCAGAAGCGTTGTCCGGAGACTCTAAGCGTGGCAGCTGCGTTCGAACATTTGTCTAATTTTCTCAGAAATAACACGCAATATCGTTTCTATTTGAAATTTCCAGCATCCACGGTGCTCTTTCGTTCTGTGTCGCGGTATTCTTTACCCTTTATAGCTCGAACAGTTGTAACATCCTCTGCTGTTTACTGCAAATTTTGTCATACTGCGTGCACAGCGTTGCCGGATGCTGCTGTTGAGCTTCTTCGCCCAGCAACTGTGGAATCGCTCTGGTTTTACAGTAGCTTTGCACACACCTGTTAGGCGAAAAGGAGTTTTCATACATTTAACTACATGCGAATATGAATTTTTGGTTGTTTGAAATTATTACAGGTAGAACAGTTAATAATCCTCGGCCTGAAAACGTTCACCATTCTGGAAGTTGGAAAACGGGAAGGTTTCAAAACTTCTGCTAAATTAAGCTTTGTATCGGCTAAACAAGGATGACGCTTTTTTGTGTGTGTGGTTGCGGCTTTTATTAATCTGTTTATGGAAAATTCCCATATCATGGCCCAGAAATGACCTCAACTTAGAAATAATGGTTCTCTGCTTATTACGCTTACCTTGGTCTCAACATCCGAAGATCGAAATGACGTTTAAGAGCAGGTCTGTTCCAAACCTTCCGCCGTAGATTGTCCATAGAGTAGGTTTTCGATTTCTCGTCCTTTGTGTGTGCCTTGCTATGCTGAATATGATGCACCTAAGCAACGCTCGAGAAGTGATCGAACGCCTCAGAAAACGTGATCGATGGCAGGAAGCTACCATGGCGCACGTTCTGTAAGCAGCAGCGCCGGCACAGAGATGCCTTTGCAGTCTTCGCATGCCAATTTGTTTAACTGCAAGCATGCTTGACACAGCTTTCCCTTGGTTCTCCCCTAATCCCAGGTATGATACATTCCATGTAAGACACAGCGTAAAGCATATACACGTTATAAAGGACGGCGTTCATTAAAAGCAAAACAAAACCGAATGGGTGACCACTGTTGGTGAATGGAGAATAAAGTGTATGGCGCACGAATGAACATTTTGTTATTTTCCTGAGATACATATTTATTTACCTTCATATGAATGTAGGGAAAAGCGTTAAAATAGCCTTATTACCGCATTAAATAAATCTTGAAATTTCAAACAAATTTGCTTCAAGAACATTCTTAACTTTTTTTTGGAAATTGTCAACGCGCTCAATGCTTGCAAAGTTATGGCCTGTAAAAAGATACAGTCCTTTGGTTGGTAAGTTTCAACTTTTATAACAGAGATATGTCCTGTGAGGATGCGGTAACAGTTTCGGGTTTGCACGTAGGTCGTTTCACACTCTAACCTGCGCAGTTTTTACTCGTTTTTTTCTTACTGTGCAACTGAATGAAAATGCCTTGACGTACGGGCCCCGTTTTAAAGCGGATGTCCAGTGCAGTGGATACCGAGTTCTAACGTCCGTGCACTCGATTAGATTGTCAAACAATTTTGCGAACGGCGAAGACGGTAGAATGCTCAGTCCACAATCGATCTCACAGAACAGCGGAAGATTCCTTTGGGTGCGCATGGCTCTCACGTCGAAGCTTCTGGATAAGATCGTTGCGCACTTAGTGTTGAACAACAGGTAGGCAATTGTTTGTAGTTTTTCATGCACGCCTCAACAAGCTTCTTCAGGCGTTTTATTTTGAAAAAACAGTAGAACAGCATCAGGCTGCTCAACTGTTCGATGACTGCACGTTCCGTGTGCTGCCTTCTTAACACCGTTCTGAAACGAAACCCACCCCCCAAATGGACAACCTACGTATTTTCCCGGCATAGACAGGAAGGTCAATGACATTTGGAGGTCATGTGACAGAAACCTCTCATTTTTAAAGACTTCGATGTGGTTTGGATCGAAAAACTTTTTGGCTTTTGAAATTTTGTACTGATTTTAACGCAATTTGTTTTCCCTCCAACGAGAAATTGTGAAAACGTTCTCATCAAAATGACATTATCTGCTTTGATATGGAGCGTAAGAGCCTTTGCTTGTCTTAGAGCCAGTCTTAAGTGTTCCAGATTATTTCTAAACCATTATAAGTGAATGTCAAATGAAGGTTGGTTCGTCAGAAAATGCGTATTTAGATTTAAGTCTGAATATACAAAAAATCTGTTTCAAACGTTGTGGCAGGTGCTTTTCTTCATAGCAACGACATAGTTTATCAAAAGTTCGTGATGTTTGAGCCACGTTGTTACATTTGCAAAAATCCACAACAAAACCCCAGATATTACCGAAACAGCGTCGAAAATGCGACCTGTCAGGAAAAAACATGGTGTTCGAAATTGTATCAGTTTTTATAACGTTTCAGCAGAGCACTACAAAAACCGCGATTTATAGCAAACCGACTGCTCGTCAATAAGCTTGTTTCTGTTGTTTCCATGAAATTATTCCTGGATTTTGCGTGCCTCGTTGCTTTAAATGCTTCAACATGAACAATTTACGTCCGCACTGCAAGCAGATGATATATCCTCACATCCACCTCGTCTCTTCTGCAAGCGCAGTTGCTGTCGAAACTAACCGAACGATTTATGAAATGTGCGGTGAGAGTTGTCTCGCGCGAATGACAATCTCACGTCTTCCGTTCGCGCTGTTTTCTTTNCTGCAATCCACAAGCGGCCGGTTTTCCCGACGTTTTATTCGCGCAGCCTGGATGTGAGTTGAACGCACGTCCTNTTGCTGTCAGTCTCAAGCCTTTAACGTTGGAACGGGTTGTTTGCCAAGGACGCAGTGACGGCGGTGGTCTGGTGCCTGGACAGCGGCGGGAAGCTGCAGGGCGAAAAAAGCAGTGGGCGTACTCCTTTCCTCGCTGTTTGTATGCACCGGTGGCTTTGAATAGGTTGCGTGGAGCAAATATTGATTGGAACCCGTTCATGTGCCACGCAGAGAACGGACTGTTCCTGTGATTGTTTCAGTTACGCACAGAGGCCGTTGTCGTGGCGTCGACACACGGCGCAGCAATTGGGCTGTGAAATTACATCCTCTGTTCGCTTCTTCACTATCAATTTCAGCAGCGCTCGTTGACAAGCTCATAGTCCATAAAGGATCAACCTCTACTTTTTAGCAGTATACTTGGAGGAAGGGGCGTTTTTTGCTCAATCTGCTGGTTTGTTTTTTGCAGCTCTCAGCAGCTTGGGTTGCTTGCGAAACACAAAAATAGTCATTTTTTAACGCAACGCATTGCTTTTGTTGTGAAGAATAATTTAACGTGCGGTAAATCCAGCTGTCTTAGTAGTGTACTACTCAGCAGGTGATCGGTTGTGCTGAAAGGAATGTGCCATAAAACAGCTTAATGACGTTTGTATGCCACGCATTTTACGTAAGATAGTGGCATATAGACGTTCAGCAGCTTGTATTTGAAACCACGCCTCGTTTTATTGAAAATGGTGAAGGAGAAGTGAAACAGATGGAAATGTGCTGCATGACTAGCCGTTGCTTAAAGGCGTACACCGAAGTTTTTCGCAATTGCTTCTTCATAATCCTGATAAATATATTCATTACTTGACACTTCTGAAGCAAAATTGTGACGAAAAATGCGTTTCGAATTATTTCAGCAGTCGCTCATGCCGGCGTTGTTTAGACTACGCGCTAACAACCGTCTTGGCTAGCCATGGCACCGCAACTTGCAATAGTGACAGAGATCTTTGCGAACAAAGCGACTGTTTTCAGCTAAACATAGATTGCTTCTGTGTTTCGCTTCAAAAATACATGCAAGAAACGGTTGCAACGGTTTGAGGTTTCGAAATACAAAAAAGCATTACATACGGCGCACCACTGATATGGAGTGACCCAGGACCGCAACCAGTTCTTTATTTCGGGGGAGCAATTTTTAATGAAATTTAATTCGATGACATCACTGTGCTTATTCAACCGTGGTACAACTTTGAAAGTTTCTGCAAACGTCAAAATTGCCATGTAATGTGTTAAAATTTCCGGGGGGGGGGCGGCAAACGCCCACAATGCCCCCCTCTGGTTGCGCGCCTGGAGTGACCCATACACGTCAGCTGAACTGCCCTTGCTGCAATGTTGAGTTTCGAACCGCATGTGTCTATCGTTTTCATTCAAAGCTTTTCAGCCACCTTGAAACCATCGCTGGGCAAACTTCGACCGCATTCGAGCAATTTATTGCCAAGTGCCTGTAGTCATCACGAAGAGCAACAGTGGTGGTGAACTTCCTTTCAAACTATTGATTGCGCAATTTTAAAAAATGTCATCTGCAGCGCGACTTATTGCTGAGGATTGTGACGTCACTTGACATTTTTCTTCTGCTGCCATTTTGCTTTCCAGAAAGTACTACGAGAAGTCGTCGATCATGTCAGACCCCGTGCGTGGCGAAATCCTGTCGTCGCTGCTTGGTAAGCGAATGATAGGCATTTCCTGGTGAGATTTCGAGCACACGCTGTTTGCGAATCGTGCAGCTGACATGTTGTTTTTGACTGTCGCTACGGATTGCACGTCCTAGTCCACTTGACAACTTTTAATCAAAAACATGTGGCAAGATCAATGCTTTGACTCCGATGGCATGTTCGAACTGTGCGTTACTACAGCAGCTGTTGCCGGAGCGTCTGCCAGTAGTGACTTAACGAATGTGTTTACCTCCTCCATCCTTGGGTAAAGCTTTTCTAGGTTGAGTAAGGCTTCCAGAAGTCTGTGCTGCATGGCAGGCCTCTTCATTTTGCTTTATCGTCCTTCTTTGCACTTGTGCAACTTATCGAATGGCATTTACTGCCTTTTGAAATTCAGGGGTTAGTTTGACATGGTCGTAGAAGGGTCTTACACTTTCGTGGCGATGTATCCTAGCCTACCTCTTATAAGAAATAACAAGTAGTATGTTGCAGAAAAAACTCTTGATAGAGAAATTGTTTGAAACGTATATGGTTGTGTTTGCAACGAAAAGAAAATTGCACTTCAAAAAGTGATTTAAATGTCTTAGACGTATGGAAAACTCATTGGTGCACCGTGCACGGCGGGATGGCTGCTCGTATTCATCGCAAACATCCAAACATCCTTCGTATTGGGGTTTGAACTGCCGAACAGGATTAGTAAACCTGCTGATAAACTTCAGGAACATTTTGCCGTTTCAGTTGCTATTTAGTGACTGCGTTAAGTAATATTTAGGCACGGCTACGATACTTATCACTTTGGACAAGATATTTTTAATGGTCACTGAAAAAGTCACATAACGTTTTAGTTTTGTGAAGCAGGAAAATGTTCTTGTGTTTTCTGTCACGGCGAGAAAATAGGCGGGATAAAAAGGGAAACAAAAATCATAACGTAGGGCAAAAAAAAGCGATAATCTGGAAAGAAATTCCTGTCCATGCAACAAGTTTTTTCGGCTGATGATTGTCCTGAAAGCAATTGTTTTCGAACCCTCCTTGCAGCAAACTATTGTCCACTCCTTATAAACATTTATTTCGTGATCGCGTTCTCTTTGGTTGCTGTTCACCGCCTTTGCCTGCAACAAGTGTTACGAAGCACCCAGAGTTAAGTCGCTGATCAGCTTGAAAGTCCATGGGGCCGACTTGTAGTGTTCTCATCAAAGTGGCATCATCTCCACAAGACCATTCAAAGGCAAAGTAGATAACTGCAAGTGTGGAAATTCATTTGATACGACTTTGTGGAAAGTGAAATAAAGTGTTACCCGATTTTCTATCCACAGAGACGGACAACACCGTAAGCACCTATTTATGAAAAATATAACTGTGGAAGCACGCATTCACGGTAGAAAGGGCTCGAAAATCTTGGCTTTAACTCAAGCCCAACTAATACTGTAATCCAAGTGCTAAACCCCAATTCAAGGTAAAACGCTTTGAAATAATCCGAATCCAGAATTATCTGTCACCCTAAATCAGTGGTTCTCAACCTTTTTGGGGCCCATGGACCATCTTTTTAAAAAAATATCCGATGAACCACTTTGTTATACTGACATCTTACANAATTTATTGTACAGTAAAGGTTACAATTTTCAGGAACGTTTTATCAAGGATTTNTGGAACTCTCTGTGGACCAGTAGAAATTCCAGGTGGACCACCGGTAGTCCACTCGGACCACGTTGAGAATCACTGCCTTAAACCATATGTCGCTGTATAGAAGTAACAATATGCATGGATTCATGACCAAACTGCCTAGAATTTCCAATGCGCTGTTACTGGTTTTGACCTTCTCTTGATTCCTTCAAAAGTAGGTGGAGGGCGCTCCGTTGGGGCGGAAGACGCTTTCGTCATTACCGCCGTAACAGCTGAGCAAATATGTTCAGGTTGTTTGTAGTCAAACACATATGTCCTTCTTCCTCGGCAACTGCAATTTTCAGAGGTGCGTTGTACTGACGAAAGTTGCGTTCGTCGAGTTTAAAATTAATGTCGACTTGTAAAAATCATTTTTAATGCACCGTTTGATTGAACTTTGCCCAGCGAATCAATGCAATTGCTTTGCAAACCTCCGCCCGACTTTCAGAGTATTTTCATTTCGAGGACTTCCAGGCTACTAATCTCATTTTCTGTAGTTGTTGGTTTTGTCACCGCAAACTAATCGCATCAATTACTTACAACACAGTAGAGTATCGTGTTTGGACAAATGTAGAATTTGGTAAAACCTGACACAGAAATGTGAGCCTGTAACTCTAGCAGTGTATCCAAGAATGGGTTTGTGTGCGTGCTCAGTTTTGGCATGGATGCATGAACACAAGTTATCGAATGTAAACGTTTGTGTTCACGTAGACGATTGTTGAAAGCGAATTTCGTCTGTTTGCCTTTACAAAGTGATAGATCGGGCAAAGCACCATGTAGGTGGTTCATGCGAGTCAACCTATCCGCACCCAGCTAGTATAGCATATAAACTTGTGACTAAGTGTATTCACATAAGCTTTGTTTTTGTTCCAGGACGTTCATAACACGAAGTACGGTTTTAGTTTAAGGATTTCCAATCCCATGTAAAAAGGGAGGCGACCGAAAATTTAGGGTATAGGGGAAATTTGCGAAAGAGCTACAATGAGTATTGCGTTTGAGAAAATTCCCCTAATCTGAGCAACGGAAGTTTTTAATGCACGTTTATTTGCTGCGCAGCGTTAGACGGACGCAAGCGTTGTTAAATAGCTAGGCCCAACCATTCTCTTTGAAACATCAAGCATTTTCATGGTGTGCATTGAAGCCTTGCGTTCGGCATTTTATTCTCCCACTTTCGTAAGGTTGTTTGCTTTGTCATGCATCTCACAGCAAAAAAATAAATAAAAAATTAAAATCAAAGATCAGTACGAACAGCATTTTTATTTTGTACGATTTTAAACATTTTGCCAGTTGTAAGCGACTGAGTGCCACAACTGCTGTAAAAGACGAAGAAAATGTGTGTTTACGTTTACGGTCCCTCTGACATTTGCGCTTGGAATACGTCACAATGAGTTTAAAATTTACTCAATTTTTATATAGTGTTCGGCCGACAAATGCCAAGATTGCGCTTACGAAACGAATGCTTGCCGACTGGATGCAGTGCATGAAATATTTTGTTGCTGTTAAGATATTATCGCAAGTGATGCTTGGATATGTTTTGGTCAGTCGAGAGAAACATGTTTTTGGATTTTAATTCACACACCTTCTTGCATTCTATCTTTGTGGAAAAATAGCAATACTTACAATATAAAAATCAACTGCGACATGCTTTTCTAAAAGAAGAGTTGACGTTTAAATACTAAAGATTTATTTTAACTATTTCCTGAGACGACCTTGTTTAATTTGATGCATTTATTGTTTCCCTTCGACGGCGGCGTGGAGGCAACGGAAAACTCTTGGCGAACTTTTTGCCCGTTCGTGCATACTCACGTTTCGGGCGTCGGTCAGGATGAAAGCATTGATTACTATGTCTTCTAAATTAGTCTGCGACGTTTGGTTGGTTTTCTGGTAATTTTAAAAGTGCGCAATTGGCATTCCTCGCAGTTGGGCCTTGCGCGCTTGATTTCACGAAGATGAAGACGCACGACAGTTACTGGTCAGACCCCCCGGCAGGCGAACTTCTCCAAAGGCATCGTCTTCACAGTCGGTACGTACATTAAGCCAAGCGTTGGCTGTGGAAAGCGTATGGTCGGCGTATTCCCTGCTTTGCGTATTCAATTCCCTGTGTTACGTGTTCAGTTCCTTGTGTTACGTATGCAATTACTTGTGTTACGTATTGAATTCTCTGTGTTACGTACTTAATCCTCTGTGTTACGTAGTCAATTCCCTGTGTTACGTATTCAACCAGCACGCGAAATCTCAAAACGTTTCGCCGCAAACCACTACGAACATTTTTGAATGCATTGCGCGCATCGCTCGACCTGTGCTAATCATGTCTTGCTGGGCCATTATTGTTCATAGCAGCCTGACAGTTCTTCCCCGTGGTAGTAACATCAAATCGGTTGTGTCGTCGTAACGAAGTTCTGTCGAATTCGTGCTTTTTCTCTTCTTTTAGAGCAGGGGTGGGGGACCTGCGGCCCGCGTGAACGTTTGATATGGCCCGCATCAGAATCTTCGTTACCCAAGTTAAGAGTGCAAGATCGCTTCAAAACGGAAGCTCCATGATAAGCAGATACTTAGATAGTAAGTCAGGAGAAGTCGATCTTGCTCCTGGTTATAGATAAAGGTAGAATTTTAGGCAAAAATTNATTGATTTTGCGCCCCGCCAGTGAGATTCTACAATTCATGCGGCCCGTGGTAGTACAAAGGTTCCCCGTCCCTGTTTCAGAGCAAACTGTGTCGTTCTGCTTTGCATCGCTGACGTTACGCAAAAGATGCAACAACTTGCTGGTCACCATGGCAAGCCAGTCATCTCTGCTTCATTACAGTCACAACCGGCCGGCATCCCCGAGCAGACAGCTGTCAGTCGCGTCCTCATTGAACCGGAACCGCATTTTGTCGGATTCACCGGACCGTGCCTCGTCTTTCCGAGACTACGTCGAATCGCTGCACCAGAATCCGAACAGGACTTTGCTGTTCGGCAAGAACAACGTTGTTGTGCAACCGGTATGACCGATATCAACATTCTTGGCGTATAATAACTAGAAACAATGTGTGGGACGGAGGACTTATGTAGTTGTCAAGGAGGAAGTTCCGCAGATTATGACGCAACTGTGGCACGCTTTCATGTCACATGGTGAAAAAACGTTTTTTGGAACAGATCGTGATAAATCCAAAAATCGCTAACTTCTACGAAACGTTTGGCTGATAGATGGACAGTTTTACTTGCTGACGATGTTGGTAACTTTCTGCGTTTTCGGTTTCGTAACTAAAGCGGCGAAATAGTTTTTCTTCCTTATTGACTACGTGCTCGTGCTGAAAATTATCAGGTATGCGAAAGTAAAATTTTTCTTTCAGCGGCGGTTTGGTTGGTGAAGCATAAGATCTGGCAAGCACTTGTTTGATCCTTGCATTTGCGCCGATTGCTGCTGGGTGTGTTACCAGATTCTGATCGTTGTTGTCGTTCGCACTTTCGCGAAAGGTGATGTGCTTCACCTGTTCGGCGTTTCTAAAAGCTTGCTCCAGCGAATCGCGGTGCAGACTTTGAAACGGCGTAAAGTGAAGAGTACTTCTTTAATAAACGCTTTGAAAACGCTGGAAAAGTGTTCTAAGGCAAGCGAATATTTATATTTTATATCAGTGACCACCTCGTGTTCATCAAACGCTGTTTCATAAGTCTACAAAACGCATTTAGTAGGAATGCTGATGTGGGTTTAAGCCTGATGCACACGAGCTGCGATGGAAGCGGCGCGGCACTTGCGACAATTGCGTCTCGACCGTTTGAGTATTCACACGTAAGGCGGCTGCGAAGGCACAAATCACTGGTCGCGATGACAAAACTGTGCTCAGCACAGCGTTTGAAATCCTCGCCAACAGCGAAATAGGCTTCTCCATCTTCTTGTGCATGTGTCATCTGCAATTTTTTAAACATTTTGTTGAACACGATGACAAACACATCTGCAGCACAGTAACAAACAAGTGAATTCAGCATTTCAGCTGTTTGCAGCAAATGCAAAGGTGTAGGGACAGTTTGAATGCACAAAAAAGTTTGATTTCCATTAAATACTGCTGCTTAAGCTAGTAGCAAATTTAGCAAGGCACATACAATTTATCATAGTTAGAGGGTCAAACTCAGTGAAGTGTTACATAAACACTACCTGCTGATCACAAAATTTAAAGTGCGGTGAGCCTGTCTCTAAAAACATTCAAGACAGGAAGTTTAAAACTGAGAACTGCTTTCCAAATTATTAAGCAGTTAAGGTTGGTTGAAATCTGAGAAAATAGGTAGGCAACGTGCCAGATGATGGATGGATTAACTAGGTGGTTGTTAAAACTATGAGGACAAAGTGAATGTAATAGTAGAAACGCAAAGCAAAGGT
>JGI24158J21664_10002842_pt1 | contig 21362 bp, 16 predicted proteins | sample Ectturendosymbi3_FD_21664 | JGI IMG/M metagenome (IMG submission 21664)
AAAAAATGACATAAATACCTAGGCATCATCCTTGACAACAAACTTTATTGGAAACCACATATTGCTAAGTTAACCACACAAATCTCTAAATCATGTGGGATATTATCCAAATTAAGACATTATACCACCCAGCCTGTATTAACAGCTGTGTATAATGCATTGATACACCGTTATCTAAGTGATGCTGTCTTGAACTGGGGCAGGGCATCAAAACCTACTACTCAACCTCTTGAAAATCTACAAAACAAACCTATGAAATTTCTGAAAACATCCAACAAAGCCACTTTGGATGAAATATATATACAAAATAACATTCTGACAATCAACAATCTATTTGAAATGTCTTCTGGTAAGTTTATGCACTCTTATGAAAACAATCAACATCCATCACATTTTAACCAATATTTCAAATCTATTTTGACAGTTCAATGAATACCCCACCAGACTTGCATGTTCAAAAAATTTCTTCTTACCCTGAGTAAACTCTTCCCAGGGGCAATGCTCCCTCAAATTCATTGGACCCAAGGTATGGTCAGAAATACTTGACCATATCAAGTTTCGATCTTACTTTGATTTCAAACATCTGCACAAAATTACCTACTCTCTGGGCTTGTTGGTGCAAATCAACAAAAGGAATTTGTTTAAACTCATCTTGTATTGTCCGTTCTTTGTAATTTCTATAATTTTTTCATTATGTCTTGCTAGATATTTTATACTTAACAGATACTGCAAAGCTTCCCTTTACAGTGGGATTAATCTTCTACATATGTCTGTCATTTGATATTTTCCACCTTGCTGTTTTTTTTTATGTCATATAAACATTTGCATTGTCAAACAAATGTACATCAATTTCAGTGTTTGTTCTCTCCACACCTGTGAAATTGATTATCTCATTATGAGACTGTGTGTGCATAAGCATGCACTCATCTGTAAATATGTTTGTTTTGTTTTTTATCACCTTTTCTTTTCATTGACTATTTATGATAGTAATGAAAGCTGTAATGGAGGGTTGGTAGACTAGATGACCTCATGGTCTTTCACCAATCCTTTGTAACAAATGAAACAGTAAATGTTAGTTGCTTGTGTAGAGGTTTGCTTTAAATAAGGCTATAGTTTCCACATTAGCCTATGCTATACGCAATACTGTGTGACCTATTGACTGTGCGAACCGTTGTTTTGTCGCAAAAAAACAATACACTTAAACTTGTTAGAGAGAGCAGAATATGGGTCGATAAGCAGCATCTGATTTCGTTTTATATAGGTTTATTTGTTACGATACAACATAGCAACGCGAAAGCAAACATTGATAGAATGTATTCGCAACTAGGACGCCGAAAATACCCTGAAGTTATCTAGTCAAGGCGCCCCAAAAATTTGTTGAAACAAAGACAATACCACAATGCATAATAGGCGTCGCAACGCAAAAATAAACTGTACATAGCAGATGATTCACAAAAAGAAAAATACAAGCAAACGAAAGCATTACATTCTCGGAGAAGTCAGATTTTACCTTTAAAAAGCATATATCTATATATGATTGTGCAAAAACCTATTCATAGTTTAAGAGACGATCCTGATAATGTTTGCAGGTGACATGGGGCAAAGCAAGATTTTCAGTTTCTGTTCGATTTCTGTCCAGAGCAAAGCTCTGACTTTGAGATGTTTTGAACGCTACGAACTTGTGCGAACCACATCTAGAGCTTTGTGTCATGAAGACATTGAGCTTGACGCATGATCTCTGACGTACAACTTTCCGACGAACCGACGTGCGTCGCAACTTTGCAGAACCAAACACTTGCAACGTAAATGCTCTCTTCCAATAACGCACGTTTCGAATAAGGGACTCTCTGCAGATAGTCTGCCTTCGAATCGCCGTACTTTTTGTCCTCGTTTCAATTTGATTTTAACTGTGAAGTGATCAAAACAGAAAGTTTTGACCAGTGGAAATATTTCGCGAGACCGCTTGGCCTTGCGCTATTGACTTTAGGAAGTTCATTGGCTCATCTGTTGCAACGAAAATACAGTTTTATAATAAGAACAATAAAGCACAATGCAAGAAATATTTCTTAGTCGTCGAGATTACAATTTCAATGTGTGTGAATAGAAAGCTCCTCAGAATGAAGTCGACGACAAAACAGGAACACAATCAAACTTTAAAAATAATAGTTTTTTCTCATTTAAATGTTCAGGCCCCAGCCCCGGGGTCTGCAACATAACCTTGAATAATAACATACGAAGTGCCTTGATCAATACACTTAACAATAAAATTCAGTTTAGGCTAAACTTTTGAGTCAAAAGTTTGCAGTGATAAGATTTGATGTCCTGGAAATTCGCTCCCAAACTTAGGAAAAATCAGTAGACATGATTGCCAATGTGTGTAAATGTCAATTCGTCTTGAAAAATTAGCACTTAAGAAACAACTTGTCAAATGCGTATAAAATTATTTGGTTTTCTGCAGTCATTATCACAGTAGCCTGCGCATTTGACTGGTACAGAGATAAATCAAAAGCAATCAAAAAGTGAAGAAAAGGGAAATTTGATCGATTCCACAAACGACAAAACGGCATAGTTCTAATTTGAAGATGAGATATAATTATGCTTATACAGTAGCACCAGTGTGTATTCTCTAGTGGGTTACGACGTTGCTGCAGGAAAAGCGGTTTTAGACGCCTGCGGACTGCCCTTCACGGGAGTGGTGTTCGTGGTGTACGTCACCGTGTGCCGCAAAAGTAAATCATTAACATCATTTGTTCCAGACGTGTCGAATGTATGAAGCAGTTTGACAACATCTTTCTAGTGGCATACACCAACCCGAAACCACCTTTCATACTAAAAATACAGGTCTGAAGTAAATATGTGGTATATGCACCATGAACGATATTAGTAGTACGAGGTCGAGTTTTTATATCTGCAATGTTTTTTGGTCTGAGGTGACGTCAGTAAGTCGCATCTTTTTTCTACCAACCAGCTTTCGTTTAAGTTTATATGCTTTTTGAGACAAATAGCTGTTAATAGCGTTCAGTGCCTAGAGCGGAAAGTAAACTAACCCTAATTAATTTGTGTAAGTTTTAGATTGCTGCAACTTTTCATGCTTCAGTACAAATGATGCTGTCACTTGTGGCATGAAAATATTTTATACCATTACATATGAAATATACGAACAGTCACTTTTTGGTAACTCTAAGTTTACCGCCTTTGCCATATTGGTTGCTTATGGCTTGTTAAATCGCTTATGGCTTTGTTCAATCTTCTTACAGTTAGTTTACAACAGATAATCATAAAGTGTCGAGATACTTATTTAGGGAACGTGGTGAAGAATCATAAAATAGACTTTACGAAGCTTAAGGTTCACCTTCAAATTTCCGTTTACGCGTAAATAATTGCTAAAGCTCACCTTCTGGTAGCTGTGTTGGCAATCAGATGATCGAATAGGAGCTGGAATGTTCACAAAATTGAGAGTAACACCTATCAAGCATGTTGCTGTGCGTTCAACGTCATCCGAAATTGAGATTTGAAACGTTTTCAGAATGTAGGATTGGCTATATGTTAATAAAAAATATTTGAAAATAATGTCAAAAGCGTATTGCGAAATCTATATCGTGTGAATTATGATCCATGCTAGCATGCCTGTGGCATAGTTACAGGCAAAACTTAACACCCTTAAATTGGAAATGCATATAATTTCGACAAGCTTTCGCATGACTCAGTTTGTAACAAAACCTACAACTTACAAACTCCTAACAAGTTTTTCTCGCAATGTTTTGGTGTCCAAGAGTAGAACTAAATCTCTGGATTTAAGCCTTATCGTGGTCATGGCATATTTACAGCCACGCTAAACATGCAAACATCGCGTTGCTAAGCGACGTCAAAATGACATAAGCGCCTACCCGTGGATTTGCCTGAGTTAAAGTAGTTCATTTGCTGCGCCAACACAATAGATGTCTGCTTATGGCGTCAGTCCCATGCTGCCTTTTGTAAATGTTATGTCACCAAGGGTTCCTTTGTAAGCTAATTTTGTGTTTAGGAGAGCCGGCAGGTTTTGACAAACGCGCTGATGGAGCAGGTTGTAAACAACAGTGACAATCTAAAAGCACAGGGTATCGACCTAACGCGACGCTAGTTTACAGTGTAGTGCTTCAGGCAAACAGAGTTCCGAATAGACTTAAAACTGAGTGAAGCAGGGTTTCAGAGTGTTTTTGAGAAACTTGTAATTCGATAAGTTGTCAGGTGGCAATTTGCTAAATAACTTACCAGAGAAAATTGTGGACACAAACCAAAGCGTAAAAGTTGATGCACGCAAGAGAAACGGGTTTGAGCTCTTCAAAGCCCGATGCTAAAAGAAAAAGAAATTTTATGAGTTTAGTTTGAAACACCTATTTTTCTTTATAAGTTAATTGGCAAAATTTGTTCTAGGCTTTATGTGCACAGTTCAAGAAATTTGCTTTGAATTTTGGGGTAGCAAGTTTTTGTTGGGCAAAGCTCACGTATTTTAGTAAAATTTAATTTTTAACAAAAGTTGGTTTCATAAAATGTCTTCAGAGTAAAGAAAACTGATCAAGGTTTTGCTTTGTGACTTATTAATGTACACCTTAAGTGCTATTTCAGTTTATGCATGTTGGTAAATGCTCGCAGGCCTCTTTTCACTTTCAAGCGCCAGATAATGTCGAGAGATCCCAGCCTGTGATGGCAAACACTTAACGATTCAAGTAGGTTTCAAGCGCTCGACAGCCAAACAATGGGAATTCATGAGGCCAATAACGATGACCGCTTCACAGCCGCTCAGCAAGCGATGTGTTGATTTTGGGCATTACTAAAATAACAACGAATTGGAATCACTGTACAGACTTTAGAGTGTTTCGCTTAGGCATCCGTTGACAGAAAAGCCGCTTAGCGAAAGATCTTGTCCGTTGCAACAAGCAGCGAATCCGAACGAAACTGCGTATGACTGCCAACAAAGATGCAAGCCATTGTTTGTAGGCTATGGTTCCATATAAATCAGGAGATGCAAGAGCAGCACAAAATACGGATTTCTTAATCACTTCTTTTTCGGTACAAGTCCCGCCAACAAAGTCTAAAATGTGTAAACAACAATTTTCTCTTCCGTTAAGTATGGAAAATTATGAAATTCAGGCTGGACTTTGCAGTGCCTTCTGAAGCAGCTTACACATGGCGTCATTTTTTAAATGTCGCAAATCTAAATGACATCAATTCAAGGATAGCAAAGACTAGACGGCGAGATAAATGTGACAGCCTACTTTTTGTAAAAGCCTTACGTCTTGAAATTAGGGTAACGTTGCCAAGTTCTAAAACAAAAGAAAAAGGTTGCGTCAGCATGACTTCAGTCTTCGATGTAGACCGCGCTCCACGGCATCTCGAACATAGGCCTATATTCCAGATTCCCAGCATCGGCCTGTACGGTATAGGTAGTATACTGATACACTGTATGTTTGCAAACCTTACCTAACACGATAATTATCAAAGAAAAGACGTTACGAAGTTATGCGCGCCGACAATGAAAAAAACAATTACCAACGAGCTCGGCGGTATGAAAGATGTATCTTTTTCCTTGCGCTGGTATCCATGTAAAGGTAACTTGATACAGCAGACCGACGCCATTCTTGTGACGGATACACGTGAAACCGAACCTTTTCTCAAGCAGGGAACAATGATGGGGCTGTTAAAACTACACGGTTACTGTAGGCAAAGGACGCGTAAGTCAGCTGCTGAGTTTCTTACTGATCTGATTTAGTCTGCCGTAATTCGTCAAACTTGAAATCACAGCAATGCATGTTTCAGTTGCAATTCTTTTTCAGTTGACCACCCAAGTCAGAGGAGAAGATATAACAGTAAATCTGTGAACAAGTTTGAAAATCACATGGAAAGAGAGAAGAAAACAAATAAATTAACTGCTACTATTGTTAACAGGAATTGTAACGGTTAAACAAGAATATTGCGGTAAGAAACTACAAGAGTTGCATATTTTAGCTCATGCCGGCAGAAAATATAGCCCTACAATTGTTACTGCGATACCAGGACAGGGCCAGAAATATAGTTATTGCTCTAAAATCCAGGCAAGTCTACACTGATATCCAGTAGAATTGCTATGGTTTGTGACACTTTTCAAAATTGTCTAATATTTTCAATTTTGTCAAAAATAAAAGTTGGTATGATATGAATGTGAAATGTTATTTAAGAATTCAGTGTCTACAGAGCAAGCATGTGCCAACCACTGGAAATGCTGCTCTGATGTCCTTCAGCAGTAAGAGCACACGACTTTTGTGTTGCTTCACTTCCATAGCTGAGATCGTTATGCCGAAGCACCACACTCCTTATTGCAGTATGCAGTAGGTTAAGGTCAAGGCAGGGCCGCAAATACTTTTTGGCGTGACCCTAAAAATAGTTCTAAATTCTCGCGACCCTGGGTTAAGGTATAAATTCAAAACCCTGCTCAGGAATCCTAGGCGGTCCACTACCCAGGGGCTTGTTTTTTTGTTGATTTCGTACACTTAGAAAAATGTTAAAAACCTGTGTTTCCATGACTTTTCCTGATTTTCAGAGACAAATGGAATGGTGCCAGAGGCATTTTACAAAAATGTCCCTGAAAGCCTATAAATAGAAAAATCCACCAGCCAGGATTATCTAATATGTGGCAAATTTTGTGCACCCTACTAGCTTAAAATTTCAATTTGATTTTAAGTGCAAAACGTTTTTGGCCAGACATGATCTCGGAAACCTTATATGTGAAGAGTTTTCCTACACCAAAGCTTGATACACCATAACACAAACAAAAATTCCATCTGAAAAGCGATTGTTTTGGAGTACAGTGTATAAAATTTGTATGCTATGTATGTTTCGCTGCGCAGATACGATTTTGTTGTGAAACAAATGAATATCGGCAAGTCAAAAATAGTTTGGTCCTGAAATAACGAATGTCACATGTCCCAGGAAAACGTAATCAAATTTTGGGGTACACCACACCCTTCGTTTCCTGACTCGTAGAGCGTTTTGAGCTTTCCTGAGCAGGGTTTACGATATTTTTGCAGTATCTAGGCGTAGGCAGGGCTGTCGGTTAAACAGTTTCATTCTTTTACGAAATTCGTACTACAGGATGTAAATAGATAAGATGGAACCGCATCGATTGGTATTTTCGATGCCACTATAGTGGATGCAAACATTGGTATTGGCTTTGCAAACAGACCCATACATCGTGTCCTTCGTTGAACAGTATTTCACCGATAATTTGGATTTTTGTATTGGAAAAATGTCTTTCACAGCGACTGAATTTTACCCAAAAGTGTACTGGAATGGAGTGTGAGGTATTTAGGAACGTTTTTTTATTCTCGAAACGTTTCTGGCGTAGGAGGCCACTCGAAGTGGGTGAGATGTGGAACCGTATTGTAGTAGGTGTAACCCCCGTTATCATGCTCTTACGCATGGATATTCGAGGTTCAATACATGGTAATATGATAATGCACAAATTCAGTCATCTTCCACACATGGGCGTCGGAAGGGAGGGGCAGGGGGGCCTTGCCGCCCCTGGAATTTGAAATTATTAGCAAAAAATGTTTTTTTAATTTCGAGGGGTAAAAACCTAATTTCACCACTTTTGGCCCCCCCCTGGAAAAAATTTTGTGAAAATCCCTTACTGCCCCCCCCTGGAAAAAATCCTTCCGACGCCCATGCTTCCACATTAAGCCTGCTTCAACATTTCGTTTTCATATCATCAAGAGCCGCCTGTCTGCCTTAAAATGTCTTGAGTAACTTGTGCACAAAGTGGTACGCTACGTGGAAATTTCCATGTCGCAATAATTTCAAACGCGTAATGAAGAAAGAGAGCGTATTATGATGTCTATACTTCAAGAGCTACCTACGTTTTCGATTAAAACATTCAACTTACGAAACGTATTCAATTTCAATAATACGAGGTCGTGACCCGTCAAAATTTTTTCCCTGGCCCACAGGTTGAGAAACCCTTGACAAGACTGTGGAGAAATTTTTGAAATTAGTCAGAAAAGATAGATTTTCCAAGCTGAAAGATTTTGCACTAAAAATGCGCTCGGTGTTTGTAAGTACATACGTGTGTGAGTACATTTTCTACCATGAAGCAAGTCAAATCTAAAAACAGAAATCGAATGAAAGCATCGTGCTACCATTAACATTACTTTTGATATAGGAACGATAGTGTCAAAAAAGCCTCGACCATAGGATTCCCACGCAGAGATTTGTAATAAATAGCTTTTTGTTGTTGTGTAATAATTTCAATGATGTTCTCACTTAACTTCCCTTTTTTAGTTTCAAATATTGCGATTGTGTTGTTTTTTACACTATTTTGTTGGAAATGGCCCACACGTTGTCGCGTTTTTGTAGAATTGCCCGTAGATCAAAGGCAGTTGGACGACGCTGATGTAAAACGTCATTGCGCCAGAATGTTGGGCTACTCTCGCGGTTACAGTGAAAGTTGGTTGTTCTGACTGGGAACAATCTCGAAATACGCGAACGATCAGGCGGTGTCTCTTTGCTTAGAAGGAAGTCGCATTGTTTCGTGTGAACAACTTAGAAAGGACGTGGAGTAACTCAACAACAATGGCAGGGTCGTGACTTGTTGAAGCGGGAGGCTGGTCATGCTCAAATCGTTCCGGTTGAACGCTTTACTGTCTGGACTTTTAGATTTTCTAAGTTCATAGGTCGCATTGCAAAGCCAGCGACAGACATTGCTGGCTTGGGCAGGGCCACTGCGTTTATTGGATTTTTGGACTGATGTGTAAGTTATTACGTTGTTGCAAGCAATCAACGGTTGTAGCATTTGTGGTTTTAACTGTTTTTGCAAACGTAGCTCCGCAATGCAGCATTGGGAAAAGGTACGTTCATGTGCAGGGCTGCAACAAGTCAAAATTTTCGTTGTTGACAAAATTTTTTGAATGTAAATCAAATTCTGTAGTATTCACCAAAAATCTTTCGAAATCTAAAATATTTACTTAATTTTTTTAATTTTTGGAAATTTTATGGGAATTGCTTGGTTGTCAAACAAGTTTACGTTTTTCAAATCATAATGGGGCCTTTTTTGTCTGTGCTGATTTGCAGTCGTGCTAAGCTTTTCCTTCATGAAATTAGAAGTTGCTTTCAAAAACCTGCGGATTATAACTTGCCAAGAGTTCAGTACCAGTCCGACTGGATGTAAAGTAGCTTTCAAGAGTTCAGTAAGAAGTAAAGGAACATGATTCTGATAAGCTTAAAATGTTTTGCAAATACGTATACACAGGGCCGGCCTTAAGCCGATGCAACCGATTCAGCTGCATTGGGCCCCGCGCCTCTGGGGACCCCGCGCTGTGGTGTTTAGGTAGATTGTTTATTTTTTCCAGATACCACCTGCGCTGGAGAATTCGGTAGAAACGGTATATAGATCTCATTGTAAACAATCAAAGCTCTCGTTAGAACTAATGATGAATTTCCTCTGTTATCGAACGTTAGCAACGTGCTCAGTTGTCGTGCTAAGGCTTTATATCTGCGCTTTACCATGGTCGTATAGCAGGCCCGTAACCAGCTTGAGACACTAGGGGAGTGAAGTGTTTTCTGAGAGGGCCTCAAATTTTTTGAACTCTGTCCAACCGTTCTAAACTATATCCAACACGTTTATCTACGGGAGGCGAAAATTGTTTAGGGGGGCTTCGTCCCCTGCTCCCCTCTAGTTACGTGTCTGTCACATAGCACAGTTGATTGAACACGATGACGTCATAAAACTACTGGTCAGAGCAGAGGGGCCCCGCACCTAAGTCTTGCATTGGGCCCCGCACCTGCTAGGTCCGGCCCTGTGTATACGCGCAAGACGGCAGTGCAAACCGATAGAGTTTAAAAATACAGCGTGAATGGTGGTGGTTTTTAAGTTATCACTCTGCGTTCGAACAGAGTCTTACTTGTGGCACTTTTCGAACATGTGACAGTGGATTAACACCTACCGTCACTGCGAACCTCACTGCAGTCGAGCTTATTCAGGATGTCGTTGCATTGAAAAAGGCGATTGTACAGCACAGTAGTTCTCAACGTTGTTTGTTCTGTTTAAAGACAAAATATACAGTAATCTACTACGCAAATTTTACCGTTAGACCATTTTTCTTCTGCTAATGGAATAAGTTTTAGCAAAAATAATAAAATGTTTCATCTGTTTGCCTCAAAAGCAACGTCACTCCAACGAGATGATACTAAGTTTTTGAAACGAATTTAAATCTCTCAAAATTGTCAGCAGTGGTTTCAGTGGGACACTGGCGTCTGCAATCTAATTCGTTAGCACAGCACGCCAACAAATCCACATTCTCCATCTCTATAACCTATACGCTCATCGCAAGACTTACCTGCCATCACAACTCAAACCTGTGCACGAAGTGGCTTTAGATTCTCATTGCAAACAATATACCCACAAATACCGAAAACATTATTTTATTCAACGCTTCAGCTTAGTCGTAAGCCATCATCAGGAACATTAATAAATATAACAGTGAAACAGAAAAGTTAAGATGCAGTATGAAGGTCTTGTATTACGTAATAGAGACCATATATGTAGTAAGGGAATTGCCCAGGGTGCAAAAACTTTTCGCTATTGCCGGCCGCATTCAGTCATTTTTGTGAATTACAGCCGCCAGAGTTGCGGATTTTTTTATTTTTGTGAAATGCTTCTGTTTTGCTTCCACACACTGATCCTATCTCGGTTCCACATGTTTGTTTGGCCGTCATTCTACTAAGTATCCTCGCACAGTAGACAAGGGTTTTTGTTAATGCAAGGCCGCCACCAGCAGCGTAGCCAGCCCAAAAATTTGGGGGGCCAAAATGTATTTTAGGCGAATAATACTATTTTGTTTGGGATACCGCATCTCAAAGCACAAAATGACTATATGCTTTAAACATTTGGGGGGGTCATGGCCCCGTTGCCCCCCCTGGCTACGCCTATGGCCGCCACAACTTATAATATAAATGACATTTGCACGGCCGCATGCAGTTCTATCGAAGGCCGCATGCGGCTGTACGGCCGCAGATTGTGGACCACTGAAACAGACGAATAGTCGAACCATCGATGTTGAGATATGCTTACGATTTACCATTGAAATGAAACCTTGGACTTTATTTTTTTGATTTTGTTTTTGTTGTATAATTTTAACAAGATTTTTCACATTTGAAATTTGACGTTTTTATAGTCAGTATAATGTGGAAATTTCCGTAAAAGTTACGTTCTGCAATTGAAATAGTTACCTGCCAGAATGACATGAATCCTCACGAGTTTATGAGATCTTGTGAATCGTGAATAAATACTACGTTACCACAACATCATATGGTTGTGTAATTTTCTACTTGGGTAACTTGAACAAAACTGTTGCATTCGATTGTTCGACGCTTATCAGCAGAGTTGGCACACGTGTGTGGTAGAATCCCGATAACCTCTTCAAAACGTATGCCAAGGGGTGACATTGTTAAAAAAGTCGGCAACCACTGCTGTAGACAGCCACATTCACGTATCTGGAACTAACAGGTTTTACTTTGTAAGTAAGAACAACTGCGGTTTCACGAAATAACACGCTCATCATGCACTGAGGCCTATAAAGTACAAATCTAAAATCTAACGGCTATCACAAAGTTAGAAATTTACCAGTACCCAGATACTAAAAATACGCCAATCATTGCACAAAGTCCTTGTCGATAAAGAGCTTGGCATACGCTGTTGTCGTGTAGGGGACAGGAATGTTGTAGCAAAGTAATAGTTTAAAATAGGTATGAAATCACGGAACAAGGTTCGAAGTGAACAATATTTGTAATTAAAAACTGTGTAAATTTACAAGCATTTCAATTTAAATTAGCAATTTGCATTCCCACTGGTTGTCCTATAGTACACTTTCATTTGGGCAATCAGTCGAAAATGAGGGTTCAGAACTACGATTTTTCGGCTTTTCATAATTTTGCTTTAAAACAGTGAAGAGCGAAAGCAGATCATGAAACCAGAATATTAACAAAAATCACCATCGCGGTTACCGTAGGTGTAGGAGCAGGCAAATGTTTGGGGGAGCGAAGGATTTCTGCCCGAAATTTTTTTGGGCAACTTTTTCTGCAAGTATTTTCTCATGAAGACCTTTTTTTGGGATGACCTCCAAAAAAAATTGATTCCGCAAACGTTGGACGCCAGTTTTTTGAAATCAAACCACGTTGGGCGACAGTTTGCCCGTATTTTCAGGGAGTTTGCCCAGATTTTCACCAAATCAAAACTTTTGGGGTTGTGCTAGCACCCCCTGCACCCCCGACTCCTGCACCATTGGCGGTTACCCTGTTCCTGTTTCCCCTACCAACACATTCCTTCGCCTTGAAAATATGCAAACACCGCTCTCATTCGCGTGTGATAAACTGCGAAAAACAAAGACAAAGGGGTGCCATTTCAAAGACAGCATTGCTATTTATGCTTCCAATATTCTAAATTGTCCCTCCCCTGGATCCACCACTAACCTCAACTATGCGTCTATTTTTTGCAGCTGTGGCGGTATATCAGGAAGTAAACTGTGACTCATGGCTGCCATTCACGTTGCTGGAGTGGCAACCACGCCATTGTCTGATCTACCGGGTAACCAGATGTCAGCCTTGGAATTATCGGGAAGAGTCGGACCTTGCAAAGTCGAGACTCGAATGGACCTACCGAGTGTGCCCCGTCTAAACTTGCACGACGTTTTGGAGGAAGTGCAAAGAACAGAGGCGTATGAAAATAATGCACATCTGTCACCGGTTAAAATTGAACCACTGAGCAAACTTCGAAGCATGGCTGCTCGCACGGTTGACAGCAAGCGCTTGCATTCGTCTACCATCGACCACTCGCCAGCATCTGCATTATCCAACGACTTTTTTCAGATCAGCAATAGAGGCGAAGAGAATACAAGCCCATTAGAGAATTCTTGCACTTCGGGTGATAGGGAGATAGATGCCAATTCGGATTTGTGGCATAAAACGTGTTTTGTAAAAGAGCGACAACTCCTTGAAGACTTGATAGAGTTTGATGAAGAACACAGCGGAAATTCTTTTCAAAACGGTGAAGAACTTACAAAGCTTAAAATCGATGCTGAAACCGCAAATAGGAAAGCAAGCAGCAACGAACCAAAAGTTGCTCGGAATTTAAGTTCAAAGCCTCCTGTTTACGGGCTGAAAACCAACTCTTCTTCTTTGCAAAATAAAAATAAAAAATTGAATTTGTGCGGGTGGGAAACCGGTGGCCAAAAGTCGGTGTCTGCAAAACGTCCAATTCGCACAGAACGACGAAGTCGAACCTGGCTGCCACCTGGTGCTAAAATGCAGAGCTTGCATGATGGCAGCGAAGTCAATAAGTCAGGTTTCAAATTTTTCCATTACACAGATATTGCAAAATACATACAACAGTATCGCAAAGTGTGCACGCTGCGCGAAGAAGGTTTGGATTATTTTCAAAGCAAAAGTAAGATTTCCATTAATGTTGCTTTTTTGTACTGATGCTTGATTCATTGCATTCAATAAACCAACACATAGCTCAAAATAATCATTTTGGATGTTTCAAAGGTTTTCTTAAATCATTTCCAGAATTCAGACAATACTGTTTCAAATGTCAAGTGTTCTAGAGTTTTCGAGGCTTTTCCTTCAAAGTGCATTATTTCTTTTCACTAAAAGGCGCACAATTTTTTGGCCAAGTACTGGAACAATATTTTTGTCGAAGTGGTGCACAAAGCACTCAACTCATTTTTCTGATTGCTTGTAATTTGTGAATACAGAAATTGTTTATCTATTGTTACAGTATTTCATTGTTTGCAGGTTTTTATCCACAGTATTTGGACAAGACATGCTTGATGCAGTTCGACTCTCGTGATATTAGTTTTCCTGTCAAATACGATTTGTCTCCATCACGTCACAGAATACCGACCAATCATGTTGTAGTGAAAAAAGACGAGCCACCATCGGCCTTGCATCTTAAACGTCAATCTGCAATTGTGAGAACTGTTTACATTTTACACTTCCTGTCAGAATAGCCTTCAGCTAAGATGCAAACTAGAGGGCCTGTTTAAGCTACGCAAGCGCTAAATATTGAACGTTTTAGGGCTTTAGGCCTTTATGTAAGCATTTTCGTACTGGTGTGGTCACGTATACGAAAACTTCTCCACGTTCTGCGAAAAGCTGATCAAGTAGTGGGCACTGCTCAAGCTAATAAATTAGTTAGCTGTTTACCCCACTGCAGCTAATCCTCTAACATCGTTTTTTTCAAAACGACATCTTGCTTTGGAAAATGAACTAGCTGCGCGTTTGCTTATTGAAAGGCTACAAAAACGTCTTCATGATCCACGGTTGATCCACAACCAAACAAATTTGCGATAAATATCGTCAAATGGTTATGGAAAATCCAAATGAAACCTGGTAAACCACAGAGCGCTTGATATCAATTAACACTCTCCCTCAGGCTAGGCACACAACGTTGTGTTGATGAAGGCAAAATTGGCAAACTGTTATTGTCGCAAATATACAGTAGGTCATGGCAAATGCTACCACATTATAAGTTTCATTTACGTTTCACACAGGACGCCCGAACATTCCCCACTTGTGCGTCTCCCGCCGCTTTGCACGACCGATTCGTAATGGCAAAGCCACCTGTGATGCTAACAACGAAGATGGAAATGACTGGAAAGTGAGCTGGTATTTTAAAACCGTAATCATAGTCTTGGGCTGAGAAACAATGCGTAAAATCCAGTTTCTCCCTGGTTCGTTTAAAAGCAACTACTTTTGATTTTCGCAAAACTTTACTTGCGTGAAATGAACGAGACTTTCTATTTTTATGAGACATAATTGAAAATGGAAATCGAATCATCGAGGCTCACGCTATAGCCAAGATCATCCGTACTCTGCCCAAAATCGCATGTTTTGGTTGTGGGCAAGGCCGTATTGAGGGAGGCAAGGGGGAACAATGCCCTGGGCGCTGAATCACTGGGGGCGCCGAAAAGTCCCAACAATGTCACTTTCTTCAATACAGTACATTTGCTCCCGAAAGATCTTAGGTTCGAACCAGAGGTGACCAGAGTCACTTTTTTGACTTCTGTTCCTGTTCCTAAAAAGTGGCTTTAGCTCCTGCTCCGGAGCACATTGGAAATTTACACTCCGACTCCTGTTTACACTCTGAAGACTTGAAAGCAGTGTATATTGTGCTTCATGAGGCAAAAGCACTACTGGAACTATTTTGCCTTTATCCAATATGGACTAGTTATGTCATAGTTTTAGTGCTGGCAATCAGTTAATGTCTTCTTGTCTGCGTTGCATGAACTGTAGGTTAAATTTTAGCCCTAACTGTAAACCCCAACTGGTTTTCTCTTTGTGCGTCATATTGTCATGCGATCATTTCAAATTTTTAGTGAAAACTGAAAATTTTACTCCTGCGCCAGCTCCGGTGTCAAGCGAAATTTCTGACCTCTGCGAAATTTCTAACCTATTATTGTTTGTCAATTATTTTGCTTCTTTGAGTAATGGAATGAAGTTTGGCGATTACTTTTTTGATGTGTGTTATGCAAATTAAAACTTTTGGGCTAGATGTCAGATACCCACAGCAAGCTACAGTACGGGAATAACTATAACCACTGAAAATATTGCACTTAGTCTCAGACCTCAATTATTTTCCTTTTTCTAACCCTAACATAAACCCTAACCCGACACACTTACCTAAACACCAAACCCTAAGCCCTAATCATCAGTTCATCAGTTTTCTCAGCGTATTTGATATGTGAAATATTACTCTGTGCATGCACACATGGCGTGAAGTCAGAAATTTCGCTTGATACCGGGTCAGGTTTTTATTCAAAAATCCGATTCCGAACCCTGCTCCGGCTCAGGCTAAAATCCCAGACTCCGGTCCGACCGGAGTCCACTCCTGCTCCGTGATCACCTCTGGTTCGAACTTGGGGGCAGGGGCGTACGACGGGGGCCACAATTTCTCGGGCGCTGAATTACTATGGGGCGCCGAATCACTGCGAGGGCGCCGAATGACTACACGGGGCGCCGAAAAGTTCCCAAAAATGTCACAAACACTTTCTTCAATACAGTACGTTTGCTTCCGAAAGACCTCACGTTCGAACATGGGGGCGCCAAACTTGCTGATTGCCCCAGGCGCCATTTAAACCTAGTTCACTCCCGTTGCTATGGGGAGCTTTGGTGGCCTTAAGTCCACCAAACAAAGCTCCAAGCCCCCTAATTGCAATATGAAACACTATAAATCACTGGAGGTTTTGTCAAATGTTAGAAGGATAAGACCACTGCACAAACAGAAAGCCGTCAAAAATTGAAGACTCTGGCAATGTAAAAATGAAGGCCGATGTCAAGATTTGAGTCGTTTCTTGACAATCCACTTTTAATTATCGAAAGTCTTGCGACGTTACATTACAAATTGTTAGGTACAAACAAAGTAAATGAAAACAATGATCGGTTAAAATAATTTCATGTCGGTCATTGCAAATGAAGGTTTTGCACAAGCACTGATCCGGTAATGATAGCCGCAAAGAGCGTGTTGAGCAGTTAACAAATATTTTTGGTTTTGAATTAATAATGTTTTGAACAACGTCTTTTCAAAAAATGTTCCCACATCCGGTGAAGTTTCGAATCAAACGTCTTCTAAACAGAGCAGGATTAGGACTGGAAAGGACAAATATAGAGAATTTAAGTGTCTGTCTGTGTTTATGTGCTGTTTCAATTTCATTAAATTTCATAAATTTTGTTCCTTTTCTGTTTGTTCTAAAATTACTCTAAACTTCTTCACATCGCTTCCTTAGGCCTGGCATGTACTGTGGTTGCAGAGTGGAAGAATCTAACACGAAACTTATCAAACACTGTGAAGAAAAATCAGCAAATTCAAGTGTATCGTCGTTGTCTACTTCCAATTCGTCCAGCACAGCTTTTGCTGCTCGTCAACAGGTTGGAACTTGCAAAAATAACTGCCTGTTCTTTCAAAGTAAAGGATGCATGCTGTTCAGTCTCGTTAATATTGGTTTGCTGTGAAGTCGAGGCTTTCTAATACGCCTGCGGCCGATTTATAACAAGCTTTTGATCCTATGGTTTGATGTGAAACCAACTTGTAGTGTCTGCAATTGTTACAGGTGTGCATGAAAGCTTACCGGTCCAAACCTGTGTTTGTCTTGATAGTATTTCGATTAGTTCCTTCACTACTTTCTAATGCTAACAGGATACCCGTCAACTTTATACTGTATCAAAGAAGTATGTCACCCTGTCGGCTCCTGTCATCGTACGCCGTCTTCATAGACCAAAGCATTCCACAGCACTCAGCCACTCTCATGGTTAGGAAAAGTTTTGAAGCGGTGAATTGCAAGGCGAAAACANTCACGACTGACGTGAAATTGCCTGAAGCATACAGGCACAGAGTTCAAGTATTGCACTAAGAAAGGCTAGTGTCCACTCTTTTGTTGTCTAACCGTTTAAACTACTTGATCGAACTCTAACTAATGCACGCGTTTCCACCAAAATTTCGTTGAATGACTGAAGTCCTTGTAAAAATGGATGAACAGATTTCCACAGTCACAAGCTTCGCTTTGACGCGCTCTTTATGACTACAAGCTGACTTGCGTTTGTAGAGTTGTTCAAGCAATGGCAAGCTCTCTCCATTGAGCGCATATCAAGATATTTTCTCGTAAATATTCGGAATGCCAGATTGCTGTTTATTTTTAACATTGTTCAAAATAAAAGATTAAATGCCTCATTACTTCACTGATCTGTGTTTGAGGAAATACTCTATCAGCAAGCTGTTAGAGCAAGTATATCTGTAATGATGGCTACCTTGACTCTTCGTTTTACCCTTTTCTAGTTCCTTAGATCATCAGAAAACACACTGAAGGTCGAGATCTTGACACTTCGATTATGCATCATTTCAGAACAACCTAATAAAAACAGTAGATATAGGCATAAGTATGTCACAAGTTCGCGACGATATAGTTAAAAAACATCAAGCTGACATTGTTTTGCGGTATTTTATTTAATGGTTGGAATTTACTATGATTACACGACTGCTTACATGCGCAAGTTTGTTTGTCCAAATGTCGTGTAGGTACCTCGTTTTCTTCAGGATAGCAAAAAGTTATGCTCTAAAATGTTACATTATGCTGCTTCATTGAAAAACACATTCGTGAAGTACTAATAAGCATTTGTGGCGTGACAACATGTTTTAAAAAGCTTTTCATTGCGGTACAGCTGTAACTTTTATCTCCGCTTCAAGCTTGCTGAAGTGACACTTTCATATGCAAATGCTCCTTTTCCATGCAGTATTGAACTTCGTGTGTTTTTGTTGCATGCCTGCGTGTTTCACCAAAGTAGTTGTCGGCTGGCTGTATTATTACGCATGAGTGTTGTTTGCTTTCTATTCTGCAATGTGAATAATTCATATCAATCTTGCTCAGGTTTGGTTTTCAAAGGTCTGTAACGTATTTTTGTTTCGTTAACGCACATCCCATGACAACCCAGACAAGCTGTTTTTGCGCTTATAACTAAATAACTGATATCTCATTTTTTGCCAAATATAGCGTCAAAAGTACAAAAAACCTCCTTCATTAGTCTAAGTTTAGAATAATTAACCAGAACAAGAAATCTGCATAGGTGGACCAAGAAGATGCCTTGCCATTCAACTGTACCCCAGCAAAACAGGTTGCTCCTCAGCTCTATCGCAGCTCTGATGATCTAGAGGTTACAACGCCGAAAATGAGACAGACTCGTGCGATCAGCTCTGCAGGAGGGCGCTCGAGCGCGAAATCGGAGCGCAATTCGAGACAAGAAGACGTTCCCTACCAGGTTTCCCACAAAAGTTTTTCAGCTTCAAGGTTGCGGCAAATTCCTGTTGAAGACAATTCCCTGCGAGAAAGATGCGAGACGAGAACAAGCAATAGGCTTGCCGCCGTATTAAAACAAGAAAATGGTTTTGGAAAAGATAACACACCCACAGCAAAATCTCCATCATTGATTTTCAAACCGAACACCCGCCAGTCCCCAGTGTTAAGTGAAAAGAACAAACGCTTGAAATCAGTGATAGCTGCTGAAATACAAAACCTTCAACAACGTAAGGCCATGACCCTTGAGCAGAGAAAAAAGCTGGATAATTTCCGCCGGGCTTTATCCAATACTACTTACCAGTCTGCAACACTGAACCCAACGTTCAACTGCCCACGAATTTCAGGTAGCATCAGAGCATTTTATTCGAAAACTGCCGAGGCAAGCGCTTTCTCTCAGTCCGCTTGTCAAAAAGAAAGACGGAAAGTGGTTATAAAAACTGATCCGGAAGACAATCAACCGATAATCTGCGTAACTCAACCGCGAATACGACAACAATCGGAAGAACCTCGATCTCATTTCAAAATTTCTAGAGGAAAAACTCTAATAGGTGGAATCGACGCCGCGATAAAACCACATAACAAAGATTTTCAGAATTTTACGAAAATCACAGATCTCTTGGGCAGTAAAACTCGAAAAAATCGCAACGCACGGTCCATTTTATCTGCCAATGCACACGGAGCACTAAAAAAATCTTAGTGAAATCTCCCAAGCATGCAAAAAATTGTTGCCCAAATCGGAATACGCTCGCCGCTGAATGATTCTATGTGACAAGTAGGTGATGAATGTGAAGTCAGAGTCCTTGATTGCCGTCAAGATGAACAAAAGGCGATTCGTTGGATGACTAGTCAATGAAAAGTCTTTTACGGAATTTTTTAACTTGTAAATAAATTGAATAAGCTTTTCAATAAATTACATGAAGTTTAACACAACGCGTCACGCACGGAGAACCGGCGTAACTTAGTTAAATTTTCTGCGCTTGGTTAGTGTTTGTGCCAAGTTACAGAAATGCGAGGGTTTGCGGATTAGTTGTGTTGTGATTCAAACTAAATTGCCACCGTAGCTGAAGAGAAGCAGACCCTCGTGGGAACTCAAAAGTGTTTCATGCGCAGAAATTCTATAACTTTTCCGCTGAAAAGCTGAACGGCAACAAACTTTTGTTTGCTACAAAAATATTTGCGGCTACGCATATTGGCATGAGCATATAAAATAAGACCATTGCTATTTTCCTGTGGTTACAAAATATTAGAAAAAATACTGTTGAATTTTACCAAACTTCTCGCAATTATCTAATCATTTTCGTTGGTTTTTGAATTATCTTCCTTGCTGCACGCTTCTTACGACTTTGGTTTCTCATGCAACGATACTTCGCCAAGTTTTCCACCTGTGCAAAGCCTTAGTTGCTGACATGTTAGCAAGGAAGCAAAAGGATAGGGATGTCGGAGGCCACAGAGTAAAATTTTTCAAACCGAGGCCAAAACCATCTAATAGTTGTGAAGATCAAGCTAACCAAATAAGTTTTGCAAAAGAAAAGTTTGGACCAGACATGGGGCAATTACACCACAGATGTAATCGATTACGAAGACGATTACTTGCCACCTGCTCGATTACGAAGCGAATACACAAAATCACAAGATATAATCGAATGCGATTACATTGAAAGTAATCACGATTAAAATCGCGATTACACTTGTGTTGAAACATCCTCATAAAAAAATGCACAATCCACCTGCATTATTTAATGTCAGATATTTTCAGAACATGCGGGTGAACGAATGCGATAAATGAAATTACTAATTACTGAGGAGTAAGCACCTAATAAAATCACAGTAAGTGTTTGCTGAGATGTAAGACACTCACACTGCACCGATGCCGGATTAAGGTGGCGCGGGGCCTGTAGCATATTAACAGCGCGGGGCCCTAAGTTTAAAAACACTTGAACAAATGAACCACTGTTAAATCATAAATTCTGTGGACATCNATGTGACTACCATTAAGTATCTGAATTTCGCAAGTACGAAAAACCTGGTTCTATAACAACAGGTGGACATTCTGGGCTACATATCTTTTTTACCCAAAATGAAAACGTATCTTTTTACCAAGAAGGATTACATTACTGTACAGCTGACACGTACACTACAGAGACAATATTTAATGCTTCCAGACTCATCAAGAAATTTAATCAGTGCTACAATTAAATAGTGCAGTCACGGTATGAATGTCGACGTCGATTGTCAAAAGCAGCAAGCCTATTGCTTAAGATTGCATTTTCTAGGTTTTTCCATAGCGCATTTGCAAATGATAAAATGATACTGGTAGTGTCTATTTCAAATGGAAGCTCATGCTCTATAGTACTCTTTAGAATCAGGCAGTTCAGCTTGTTTTCTATAAATTGGTTTTTTTTTTTTTCATTCTACCATCCTACGTTTAGAAAGTGACTGTTCTCCACTGCAGTTGTCATCATTAGCAACGTAGTGACCAGTAGCGGACACAGACTAATTTGGTGGGGGGGG
>JGI24158J21664_10002843_pt1 | contig 21361 bp, 12 predicted proteins | sample Ectturendosymbi3_FD_21664 | JGI IMG/M metagenome (IMG submission 21664)
TCCACGTATTTTCTGTGACACGCTGTCACCATTCTTATAACGAGTTGGCCAGCTTTGCGTTTTTTGTCTTTGTACGTCATACTACTCATTGTTTCTTGTTACTGGTATGCTACATGTTTTGTGGTTGAAAACATTGCCCTGAAGAAGCCCACTTGAATAGGTGGGTGAAACGTTGGCTGATAATAAAAAATATAATCACCAGAAGAGCTTATTCATCTGCTTGTCTGATGATCTGTGTCTTCATATTGATAAATATCTTTCACTTTATTATTAATGATAACATAATATGAAGACAAATTGTGCAAATTTTTATTTCAAAGTCTGTGTATCAAACTGGTAGCCCTTCGCATTATTCTGTACCAAGAAATAGCTCTGAGTTTCAAAAAGTTTAGTGACCCCTTCCCTAAACCCTAAACTAAGCCTAACCCCTAATCCTAAACCAAGGGTTCACAAACTGGGGTACATGTACCCTAGGGATAGATTTTCTTATCTGAAAGTCTACATTTAAGGTTAGCAATAGAAGGAAAAAATTATGTTTACATATTATTCATTTCGAAATACTCGTATTAATACAAAACATAGGTCTAGATTCGTGAATATTTTCAAAATCATCATATGCTTCTATTAGTAAATAAATTTTTGTTGTTTTCCTCAGTCTTTCTGTCATAAGAAATTTTAGGGATACATGTTCATATAACGAAATGCTGAAGGGGTACATGGCCAGAGGAAGTTTGGGAATACTCGTCCTAAACCTAAACCTCAGCGACACACTATAAATGAAAGTGTCTGTTGCTATGATTCATAACATGGTTCACTGATTTGCGTGAAAACAAGTGAAACGGAACGTTGGCATAACGGTAAAATGGAGAGAACAGCAGCAAAAAAGTTTGTTGTTAGGTTTTGAAACTGCAAAAAAACGAAATTTTTCGGCGAGCAGACTCCAGCGGCTCGGAATGACGTCACCGCTAAAACAATTGTTAGCGGACTGTTTCAAAACCTTTAGCGGACGGCTCGAAGACTGGACTGTTAGCGGCCTGTGCCATCTCTAGTATGAAGCGCTTACGCTCTACATACAATACTGCCTACCGAATTATACATTAAATACCAAAAATTTAAGTGTTCGCCCACACCAAGTTAGCCATCATGTCACAACGTTTGATGCTTACTGAGAAATAATCTGTATCGCTTCTTGCAAAGTTGTGCATCATAATCTAACTTTTTTATCCGATCTCTTCAAACGTCTGATGCATTTTTTACAAATCTTCGTTTTTCCTCAGTTATTTAACGCTCAGGCATGACGGTGACCAACTGATATAATTGTTAATGTGTTGTACCAGTGTAAGCGTTTCATCAGTAGTGTTTCTGCATAACAACAAAAACCTTCCATGTGCTTATCTTTTACTTCGTTTTTCTCCGTTAGCTGTTTACCTCAAAGTTTTGATTATACAATGCCTTCATTTCTCTCACATTACTGGGTGAATGACGTTACAATTGGGGCGCTGTTAAAGTGGTTTGCTCTTATCAGTGTTGGTCGTGTGCAAACACCTATTTCATAATGAGCTATGGCTAATCATTTGTTGTTCTCTTGCGTTGTATGATAGCGCCTGTGGTATGGACCAAGGGTCTGTAATAAATGAATTATTATTATAATATTCACTGATGTATGCATAAATCATTCGAAATGGATAATATATACACCAGGTTTTTTTTAAGGAAAATACTAGGTACCCGGTATGGAATTGTAGGGATCCGATTTCTCTGATTCTAGGGGCCCGATTTTCTCTGACTTTAAGGACCCGATGATAATTTTATCTGATTCTAGGGACCCAATTTGAAATTCTAGGGACCCGAAACGGGTCCCTAAAACGCCTTAAAAAACCCTGATATAAACATATTTTTCCCTTCTGTTGCTAACCTTAAATTTACCCCTTCAAATAGGCAAATGTACCCCTAGGGGTACATGTGCCCCAGTTTGGGAACCCCTGACCTAGATGCACCACTGTTCTTGAGGTGTGATTTGGCGATACTTTACTTGTATGATTGTTTTGTTCTATTTTTCAAGAGTTCCTAAGTTATCATACAACAGCAAATGTGTAATGTAACATACAATGCTGCTTGCTGAAAGGCCATTATATTGCTTAAAAGGAGATTAAAGTAATATGATGCTTAGTGCAAAATCTAGTGAATATATCGTGAAATTTTGAGATCAATCTTAGAGAATTTCAAAGCAACTCTACATTTACATGTAACATCGCCTCAGAGAGATTTTTCAACCTCTTATAATGTTAAAGCCAGTTCACCTAGTAAAAATCACCACCTACCAATGAGGTACAAAGTGGTTGTACTGATAACAGAAATAACCTTGCGCAAACAGACACGACGCCATGTCTATTTCATTAATATTTTTCCACTTTAACTTTCCGCTGTCTAGAATAAAAATACATGCCAATGTAACCACTGCAAGTAAAACTCACTACTAATTTGATGCAAAGTGTCATATCACGGTGCTTTGTAAAGTTTGAGCCTACAATTGAAGCACTTTGCCTGTCACTACTCACCAGCACTAGGATGAACACGACAGACGTGAGCGGATACGGATTTTTAACACCTGATCCATATCCGAAAAATTTTTACATATCCAAATCCAATCCTTATCCGAAAATTTTAGAAACTTACTATCCGATATCTACCGGTATCCGAATACGACATCGGGTCAATACAAAACAAAAACACGCTGTCATTGTTGGGACCCAATCCATAACTAACATCACATGTTGTGTACTCACAATAGGAATTAACGCATGAAAAACAGGAAGACAGTGTCTACTTTGTAACCAGCAGCAAAAGCTCTGCTGGGGCTATCTTGCCATTCGGACCGTATCCAACTTTGTTCACATATAATGCTGAGTTCGTGACATTAGCAGTTCGGTGAACGTATTGGAGTGGGAAGTAGTTTTGGATTATCCGGATAACCGAGAGTTTTTTTGCTATCCGATTTCTGGATATATTTCTGTCGGTAAACCGGATAAACAAGTAACGTTGCTAATGAGTTTTACACTTTTCACCACCCTGCAAATCTTCAAACTCACTATGAAGCTCACTATCCAGCCCGCTTCTATGAAAACAGACGGGCATTCAGTTCATGTGGGCTCTGCTACGATTCCACAATTGATGCGTTGTGCTTCATATGAAATCCGTTGCCAAAGCAGTAAATGTTAAAAATGCATGGTTTTCGTCATATCTGCAGCGCTGGCTTTAACCTGATTTGACCGGTTGCTTCTAATAGGGCCCCGCGCAACTCCTATCAACCAACGCAGACTTGCTGCTTGTGTTGTGCGGGCGCGGGTCTACAGTGCGTGAGATCCGTTGCCGACGAAAATCGAAGTGAAGTGGTTTTAACACCCCCATCATATCCCTTTTTGTAATGTGATAGTTACAATGCTCATTGATTACTGTAATGCTCAGCCTGTTTGTTTTTAATAGCACCTAGTTAATGTAGAGGGTTTAAGCTTTGAAGCTGTTTGCTTTTTTGTTTATAATTAAGCGTTTCGTGTTTATCAGATCAACTGCAGGGCTGGGTTCAAGTAACAAAAATTTATTGTTTAAGTAATAAGTAATTTCTAACAGATTACTTATAATACTTAAATAATTTAAGCAAATAAGAAAAATGACATTTAGACGTAAAATCATTCAAGCACATCAAAATCATTGCAACTTTTAGATCACGTAATGGGTGGGTCATACAAAATTTGCACCTGTTGGCCGCGATTCACTTTAATGGAATGACCTTATAGCTGCAAATCGTAATCACGATGACAATCAACAATTGTGACTCACGAACGCTCAGCACAGGCATGAAATTTATTCACGGCAATGGCTTTTTTGTGTGATGATACATGTCATGTATAATACTGCGTTTACAGCAACAGATGTGGCTTCTAAAATCTTAATTTTTCTGAAAGCAAATTACTTCAAATATCAAGTAATTACTTACTTGAACCCAGCCAGGGGTGCAACCAGGGGGGCATTTGGCCCTCCCGAAAATTCAAAACATTGCATAGCAATTTTGACATATGCAGAAACTTCCAANGAATAAATATGAAATTTATATTCTAATCATTTTAAGAAGTCTTATTTGAATTTCTCTCTGTCCTACTGGTTAATTATCTCTTTACAAGATTTAACTTGAGACAGGCCATCTGATCGAAAATGATTGGTATTTTACCACAAACATGCTAGAATTGTCAAAACCCGACAGTTTAAAATGTTGGTATTTCTAAGGCAATCTATTTATCCTTTTGTTCGTGTGCCATTTTTTCACGAGACAGGCCTCATGAAACTATAACATTTGGGTATTGTTGAACCGTGCAAACCGCTGAAACTTTCAAAATGATAAGAGAAGTCTTGACATGTTGGTTATTACTAAAAAAGTTTGCGGCCACGTCAAACCTGTTTTTTTTCGGTCAAAGTCCGAAACGCTTTTGAAATGACAGAAAAAAATTAATCATTTCGGTGAGAATATTTGAAAATATATGTTACAAATGTTAGAAAACACTTCTAGGGCGAGCTTTAATACAACTGTGAGACAAATGACCGAAATGTTTCAATGACCAAAATGTCCCAGCTAAAACTGACCGAAATGTTTCAGCGAAAAAAAACATCGTCAAACTGCTTGTTCTTCTACGACTTTTTGATTATTTTTGTCAGGGGCAAAACGGATCACCATATCAACCTAGCGCATTTCTTAAAAAAACGTTGTTTACTTGCATTTTCGGTTCTAAAGCTGATAGTTTTTTACTGAATTTAGCGTGAGGACTGTTTCACGTTTTAGTGTCTTCCTGGGTTGGTACCAGTACCTGGTGTTTCCAACTCGGGTTTTCCCGAACCAATCCCGTCGCCACGAGGGGCTTAGCCCCCCCAAACAAAGCTCCAAGTCCCCCAAATTGAAGCATGAAACACTACACACCAGTGGAGTTTTTGTCATTTTTAGAATGTCAAGCCCCCCCGCAGAAATGCACAGCCCCCCTATTGAAAACTTTCTGGCGACGGTTCTGTCCCGAACACGAAACCCGTTTTTTTGGCTATTTTCTACTACCCGAAACCCGGTTTTTTTTCAACTACCAAATCAGGTATTTTAAAAAACCTGGAGTTGCTGTTGCATTCAANTATTAATGATGCTGATAACACTAAAGATGCAGATTGGCGCGTGTAACAGTCAAATAAGCNCGTTTGAACTTTTAACTATTACCATGAGGCACGAGGTACGGGTTTTGCTCGGTGACCGTCGTACGTTCGTTGTTGGTCCGCTTATATTTTCGTTCAATTGACCTATTTAGACGGATCGTGGCGTCATTTTGCACATGGTAGGTGCCTACGCGAACTTTTGTCTTTTCGCTGACCTAATTAAAAAATAACTGCCACGTGCGGCATAGGCGTAGCCAAGGGGGGGACAAAGGGGCCATGACCCCCCAAATGTCTAGAAAAGAATCATTTTGTGCTTTGAGAGGCGTTTTTCTAAACAAAATAGTATTATTCGCCTGAAATGAAACATTTTGGCCCCTCCCCAAATTTTTGGGCTGGCTACGCCATTGACGTGAGGTAGTTCTTCAAAGGTATGCCGTAGTTACTAGTTAGTTCATTTATACGCTGTTATCTGTTAGTTCATATACAAGCTGTGATTCTTTGCAAAATGGATTCGTTCCCTTTCAGTTTGTAATAACTTTCTACAAAGTATTTAACTTTCCTTTAGAAGCGACTTTAAGTAGACTTTTAATCATACACATTCAGTTAAGACGTTAGTAATCGAAGAAAATCAGAAGCTTAGAGCCATTTCTTATACAAGGCTCAACCAACACCGAAGTGAAATTTGTGCTCCGTTATACAAAAGGAGGTGGTTCAAGCACCGACTGTTTGATCAACCATTTGAAACCAAAGCACAGAATCCATGAGGGTGAAAACCACAAAACTATTCCGGCACAGGAAGAGATCCGATCGCAAACATGGGTGGCGGAACCTTTTTCAAAGTGGGGGGCACAAGTGAACGGCAAAAAATCTATAGAAAGTTTCTGTGGTTTGAATTGGCAACTGTGTCGTCACAAGCATCGAAATATGACGCCATTACCTATACATCATATGAAGGTTTAAATTACGCCATTTTAGACAAAATTACACCACTGTGCGTCACTGAAATTTCTATTTGCTTTCGTTCTGGCTGGCATTAATGTTGCTCTGTGACGTAAGTTACGTAACAATAAATGAGAATTTCTCGTGATAACCTCTCCATGGTTGTTGAGTAACCGTTCACGTACGTCACAGACCAATGATAACACCAGTAAGTCCTTTGCTTACTAGGCTCATTCATATTAGCCCGAGTTACTGGACAATTTTTCGTTCGTTTGAAATTATTCTGGAAATGGGAACTGTCCATTGGATTGGACTTCAAATGCAATGTTCTATACAAATCCATTGCTTGAAAAAACATTAAATCCGTTACGAAATATGTTTTAAAAAACAATTCATTGCATAGGAAAGCTCGGACTCTAATACTGTAGATGAGCCTGAGGAAAGCGCGAGCGAACGAAGTCGAGAGAACACCAGAGGAGTCGACAGAAAGTTTTCAATAGGGGGGCTTTACGTTTGTTCAGGGGGCTTGACATTCTGAAATTTGATAAAAACTCTACCAATTTGTAATGCTTCATAATTCAATTTGGGGAGGTTTGAAGTTTGTTGGGTGGGCTAAGCCCACAAAAGCCCCGCCGTGGCAACGGGACTGGAGAACACCTGCTACGAATGATATTGTTTGTTCAGGCCACCTGCAACATGAACGTGAAAGGCCAGACATGGAAAGAAAATATATGAACAATGACAAGGCCCAAATAACAGATTCCGAGTTAACAACTTAGTGAAGCGAGACCGTGGGTGGTGGCACAAATATACAAAGCAAGCAAGCTCGCGTTCACTGATATAAATCGTAATCGAAGACTCGGGCTAAGCCCGAGGAGCCCGTGTGTCGGAGTCACCGCTGTGCTGTTGAAAACACCAAGAACAATTCAATAAAACAGGCAAAAATAACACAGCACTGATACCTGTCTTAAACAAATTCAAAATAACAATTTTTCCACATCTTGAAAACAGAAGGAACGTGACTGGCTACTCATTTTAAAACTGCATTAGATACCAGAATGCAAAGACAAGACAAAGCATATAGTAACTAGAAAGTTGTCTGTACGAATGCCAATTGTGTTGCCAATACAAAAATAAAATATAACTATTTAGTGTTCCCAATCCAAAAACAAAAACACAGTTGAAATTGATCTGTCAAATATTTCATTTTGCGCATAAGATTCAGCAAAGTTTAACTATTTGGAATGGTGTTAAAACGATTGAAATTACACCAAATTTTAAATGGTGTGGTATCAACTTTTTCCTTCAGACAAGCATGGGCATTGGAAGCAGGCCCGTAACTAGGGGGGACAAAACCCACCTGAAACAATTTTCGCTCCTCTTGGAAAAATGTATGGGATATAGTTTAAAACTATTGGACATAGTTTAAAAAATTTGGGCCCCTCTCAGAAAACTCTTCGCCTCCCCTGATGTCCCAAGCTGGTTACGGGCCTGGTCGGAAAGGGGCAGGAATTTGAAAATTTCACCAAAAATGCTGTTTTCTTAGTTTCAAGAGGTAAAAGACAAATTTCACCACTTTTGTCCCCCCTAGAAATATTTTTGGAAGAATCCACTAGTGCCCCCCCCCTGGAAAAAATCTTTCCGGTGCCCATACACACAAGCATGTAAAATTACACCATTTTTGTAAAATAATGTGTCGTACAGTATTACGCCATCTGTCAACACTGTTCAACAACACCAATGCGGTAAACAAGCTAGAGCAGGTTGACAGACTGTGCACGGTGTATTCTGCCAAACAATTACGAAATCCTGACATATTACAAATAATATTGACAAAATACTGCCAAAATTCTACAACATTTTTTTCATTAAACGATTTACTTTAACAATGGACCCAACACTAACTGTGTTACTTAAACTTATTTAAGCAAAATTCGGAATTTAAAAGTGGGGGGCCAGGCCCCTCCAGAAATAAAACTGGCGGGGTCTAGGCTTATGCGGTCCCCCGGTTCCGCCACCTATGATCACAAATTGTAATAAAGGAAATGAGTCTTTTTGAGGCTACAAAGAAGAGGTCAAAAATATCCTTGAAAAACGGTTCCATGCCTTCATTACAATCAAGCCCAATTCAATGGAACCAGAGAGGGATTTTTCAGCCACGGGACTATTTGTCACAAAACTCACAAACAGACTGAATGGTAAAAGTGCGCTGTGATTGTCATGCGTCAGTATTATAAACATCATTGAAAAACTGTACTTAACTTACTTAATAATTCGCTAATTTGCGCAGGGACCAACAATAGTAATTTCAAATGATATTGAGTTTTTATCGCTCAAAATCGCATTCTATTTCAAAACCAGAAAAAAAACGAGGAAAAATTTTGCCCCGAATTGGAAACACTACTATTGTTAATCCGGCACTGGACACAGCAGTACACGTGTGTGATTGCATCTACAGTGGCGATCAGGTGTCTCCAAGTGAATAAAAACGCTAGTTCATATTTAACGATATTCATAAGCTTATGTTGGGTTTGATAAGGTAAGTCATAGCAACTTAATCGTCAAAACAACGAAAAATCGCCATGCAAGATAAACATTTATGTTGGCCCCCCTACTTTTTCCTTGGCCCCGCAGTGGATCCCCCACTTTTTAGGTTCTAGAATTGCAGCTGCCTATCAGCCCACGCTGAACACATTCAGCACGGGTAGCAGTGTGATTGCTCTCGATGCGACAGGTTTAGTAAGCATTTCAAGTAATGCTGCAACGGGGAGGGCCACGTGAAGGCACCTGTTTTTCTCCCCGATTTGGACGCTAAAATGACATTTTGCTGACACAGTTTTAATTCCCAGTTACAAAAACTTGATTGCAAAACTCGGTCAACTGTGAAATGGCTAAGGTAATTGATTAGTTGACTGCAAACAAACCCTCAATAAATATTTATAAAAACACACACGTTATCAGAAATAGACATGCTAACACAGATTCCTTTGAAATAGCTGTATATGGCAATCCTATTGAAATAGCTTTGTGTTACAAATACCTTGATGTAATTGTAGATAAAAACTGACTTAGAAAAAATTGCAAACTGTTGTATTGTACTATCTTCGAACATATTGGTGTAATGTATAATAGTAAAAATTATGTAAGTTCTTCGTATGTTGTATCTTATCCCAATAAATTCACGAGCGTAATATGGAACTGTAGCCTGGGGAAAAGGAGCTTCATGTCATCTATGGTCAATATCGGTTGTTTGAAATCGAGCGATGAGATGTTTGACCACATGAAATTGCGACTCGTAAAGTACTGCATAACGTCTTCACTCTCACACGCAAAGCAGTAGACTTAAGCATGCATGTCAGTGACAAGGAACACACAAACACATGAAAAAACACGAAGATAGATATCTGGGGGCAGTAGAAAATCATACGTTTTATGGGACTTACACAATTGCTTTGATGAAAAACAAGCATAAATATGGGGTGCTATAAGCAAAGGCCCCACGCATGGATGGCGCCAACACGGTTATTAAAATATAGTGCTGCGATGACTTACAAGTCGACCGATTTATAAAATGCATGGGGGAGTGGGAAGCTGCGAAGGACCAGGGGACATTGAGTCAGCAGACCTCTCTAGAATCAGCCTAATTATAGTGTAAAGGGAACAGTTTCTTGCAGTAAGCAAAAGTCTGTTGCTTTGAGTATAAGGTTCAATATGCGCAATGCGGTTATGTAGTTTATGGAAGCAGAACGCATTGCAGGCCAGGTCAAGCCACCAGAAGTAACTGGTTTAACATTGCCACATAAAACATTTGCTGTTTTCACACATTTTGGAAATATTCGTGATAGCTAAAGAGGAAACGCGTCAACAGTTATGGACTAGTGCAGCGCTGCGATGGTGTCACAAAATTTAAGTACGTTGAGAACAAGGCTTCCAATCGTGTGTTTGGGAAATATTTTTTCAGTCGATGTGATGAATCATGCATGCGAACGGAAATTCGTTTGCTGTTCGGTAGACACGTTGTTCGCTTTGCGATTGGAGAATAAAAGCATCCCAATACTTTATACAAAAGTTTGATGAGACCAATTTTAGTGAACGCAACAAAAAACAAACTGAGTGAAATATACCAGCGATACCTAATTCGACAATTTTCATAGTAACAGCGTTAAATAATTAAATCAGCGCATCTGGTTAATTTACACCAACAAAAAATAATACCAAAATTTTTCTAGTACCTGAATAATACACATTCTTATATTTCGCTGTTAAAGTGTTAAACACGATTTATTTTTTATATCTAATGAAATGTTTGACCAGATTTTTGTTGCACTGCATTTTAACATTTTCACACCTGAGTTTGAACGTGCTTTTGGTAAAGCAAATTTCCGACTTTTAGTTTGTCTCGTATTATACAGATGAACATCTGTAATGAGTTTTAAATAATTGTTAAATGTAGCCTGTAGCTGATAGTCAGTGTGTTTATACATGAATTTGCTCACTGAAAGATTGCAAATATCTTTTAATTGGAGAATTTTCTGCAATTAATAAATGTTAGCAACTTTACGAGTCACAAGTTCATATGTGTTCGAATATGTCCCGAACAGATATTGACTGTAGATGACATGAAGCTGCTCTTCCCTAAGAAATAATTCCATATTGTACTCGTGAGTTTATTAAGCTGTGATACGACATACGTAAAGCTTGTTTCATAACATAATATCCAACCTTATACATTACACCAACATATTTGGATATAGCACAACACAACCGTTTACAATTCTCTTTCCATGTCAGTTTTCCAATTGCAATTACAGTATGGTACTTGTATTCGAAGTTCTTTCAATACGATTACCGTTTACATTCATCTCTAAAAAATCTGTGCTTATATTTGTATTTGTGATTAACATATATTTCATTGAAATACATATTTTTTGAGAGTTTGATTGCAATTACCTTTGTCATTTCTCAATTAACCGAGTTTTGCAAATTTCCCAGATTATTGACACTCTGCATTGAAACTTCATCCCCAGTAAAAAGTATAGTTTTCATAAGATTTGACGTTGGTAAGTCATTTACACACAAAAATAAGAATAATGAGCCTAAAATCGAGTCTTGCGGGACACTAGCAAAAATTGATTTTATAGATTATTTTGTGTCTCCCCCTTGAACGTTGTTTTCTGTTGGAAAGTTACGACTGTATTAATTTAAACGCGTTTCCTCATACGGCGTAGCATTTGCAATAAAGAACGCAGAAAATTCTACAGCTGAAAGATATTTACAGCCTGGGAAAATTCATATACAAATACAATAAATCTCAACCACCGGCTGCCCTTAACGTATATTTCAAACTCATCACAGATGATCATCAGCGATAATATGAGGCAAAGTACAACTCAGCAATTTGCATTACGTAAAGCACGTTCAAAAACGCAAGTAAGAAATTGCTGAGATAAAGTGTAATGGAAATCTGGTAAGACGTTTCGTTGGAAATAAAAAATAAACCCTGTTTGAAAACTTTGTATCAGAAACATTGTTGATATTCTCACTTTGTTCGTGTACAGCAGCCAAGTGCATTGATTCTATAACGCTTTTGCTATGAATAGAGCTTCATAAGATATTGCTGGCATATCTTACCTAGTTTCGTTTTTGTTGCGTTAACTAAAATTGGTCGCTTTAGACACTCGTATATAGTGGTGGGATGCTTTTAGTCTTCAAGCGCATTGGCAATCGTTTATCCACTGAGCAGCAAACGATTTTCCGTTCCCATGCATGAATTATCACATCAATGGAAAATACATTTCCCAAAAACGTGATTGAACGCCTTGTTCTCAGCCTGCTTCAATTCTGTGACGCCATTGCAGCATTGCACTAGTCCACAACTGCCTTGACGCATTATCATCTTTAGCTGTCATGAATATTAACAATATATTTGAAAACGTCAAACCTTTCATGTGGCAAAATTAAACCGACTTCTTGCGGCTTGAAATTGCCTGCATCGCATTTTGTTATAAACGCAATGTGCAGCCTGATATTTGTGCAGTGGTGCACTGCGCGGACGTAGCACTGAGTGTATTTTGCTCCTGTATCCTAACTTGGAACGTTGATAGCTTACATTCAATATAATGACACATAAAATAGTACAACCGATTAAAGAGAGTGCGTGTTGAATAGTATGCATATTGTGTCAACAAACGTCACCGAAACGTTGGTTTGGAAACGGGAATATGACGCCATATGGTGATGTCACAAACAGCGCACACCGAGTAACAAGCAGTAGAAGGCCACCGTACGCCACTGTAAAGGCAAACTTGATTCAATATGGATGTCTGAAGGAAGTGCTGTAATGAAACATAACGAGCAGGTACGTTTCAACAAGCTGCGCCGAGTAAGTATCATGAACTAGACAGTCGGCAGCGTGGGCCTGTGCTTTGTTATTTCAAGAAACGGAATCTTGACTCATATACCAGAGTCTACATGCAAGGCGCTAGATTACTTAGATGGGTATTGCAGGAAGGTTGTTATTTGTTACCTAATCTTGAAATAAACGTTGTTAGCTGGTGCTTACAATGGATGCTGCAGTATACGAAGATTTGTCACATCTTGAAAGAGTTTCATCAAATCGTTTTGATGATAATCCTTGTTTCAAAGTGGACGAAATTCTCCGATCGCTTCAAGACATCGACCGTCGCGTGCAAACCAGAGCAAACCAACTGCTAGCTGAGCGTTCACCTTCCCTGCAAAGACTGAGCTCTGTTTCAGCTCCTGGTGAAGGTTTTTTTAAATTGAGTTTTAAACGTAGAGAGTGTCTAAGCTGGTTTTGCAGTTTTTATCGGTAAAGCTTTAACAAACTATTCAAAACACTGTTTTTATCTCTATGCAAGTACAAAGTTTTTGTCTACAAAGATTTTGTCAAAACCAGCAACTGATAAACCAAGGGCTTTCTAAAAAGCTTTTTTTCACGTACAAATCAAGAGATTTTCCTGTTTGCTACTTGTTTCTTTTCTGCCGACATTAAAATTTTTTTTAATGTCAACTGCTTGATTAAGAACGTATTGATTTTGGCAATGATGGTGCTGCACAGTTTTTTTCAACAAACAAAAAATTACTCGTGATTTACAGACGTGATTTCTCTAACGGTGTACGGACTTACGGTCTTATTCATGGAGTGCTAAACTTGAGATCGTTTCTAGGTGTTTTGAAGGGGCCTTTGTTGTATTTACTTGTTAAAGAAAAAGAGCAAACACTAAAACACTTTTTGAATATTAACATGCTTTAAGTCCACATCTTTTTGTGTTTCAAAGTGACAAGACAGCTTGCAAACAAGTCGCGACAAACTTACCCATTGGCGAGAAGTCTCTTGTCCGGTACGTACTGTCAAGAGAGACAAATCGAGACGCACTGCCTGTTGAATGCTTTCTGCCCTTAGACAATTTCTGGTGTGAAAAATATTTTTTACAAAATAAACTAAACGACGTAGCGCCGTGCAAATAATATCGAAAAATCAATTTCGAACTGGGTCCCACGTCCACGCACGAAGACAGGGCGCTTATTAAGCAACCCCATCAGAAATTATTGCAAAGCAGCTGCAATCCTGTTCAAGAAGTTGCTTCACACTTTTTAAGGCTATTTAAGAACTTTCCCTTCGTTTTTAATTCCTATTGATATAAGCTAACCTCGATTTAACTGGACTTGTAATAAAATTTTGACGGTGAACTTTCATTAGCGAAAGCTTGAATGTGATTTTCGTGTTCTCTTGGAAAACCAGCGGTAATCATCGGGTTTCTCTTCCTGNTTTCCCTTTTGCATGTTTTGTTGCCTGTGGTCGAACGAAAAGATTTTCTTTACAAACTTACAATTCAAACCGCCTGCTTTTCAAATTATTAAAGAAAGTGTAGCATCCTAGAAGGATTACCACAAACGATATCATAAGAAATCTTTTACTTACTTTTGCTTCCTTTTCCTTTAGTGTTTATTTTCAATGAAGCATGTAGATTTCTTTCGAGTATACTGAGTAGATACCCATACAAACGACATGGGCGTTGTCATTGTCGTCGTTTTCACACAAGGCTATAGTGCAAGGTACACCGTACAAAGATTTTTGCGTCTTTCCAAAATATCGAAACTAAAATGTACAATGTCTTTCTAACAACATGCATGAAAGCAAACATTCCAGTTAAAACCAACAACGCCACAAACATACAGTACGATGACGCCCTTCTCTGGGAAATTAGGACAACATCCGTACTCTCGCGTTTATCAACAAGTCATGTCACGTCTAGAGTTCATTGCAAATTAGCTCGTGCTAATATGTTTACAGAATTTTTAAACGTCTGTGCACCATCCACTGTACCTTCGTTTGCAATTGATGTTATTACATTCCCTTTATTACCGATAAAAATATTTATTTGGATCATTTCATTTGCCTTATAGGCTTAGCCTCAGATTTGCAACCTTACAGGCCTTTGCCCGGTAAAACAGGTGGTAGAAGTGAAGAGTTGTGGTATGAAAATTACGTGAAAATTCTTTGTATTTAAAAATATTTCTTATTATCTACGAGTGCTTCTGCCCTGGGGTGAGGGTTTTGTGTTGTTTTCGATTTCAGATCGACCTGACAAGACAAAACCATCAGATTCAAAACCAGTCGATATCATCCAGCTGTCGCACAAGCCAAAGAAGGCAAAAGAACTAAGTTCAAGCCAGTGCGTTTTTGTGGCAAATCAGTTGCGTGCAGTCCAGGCTTTTCTCAACGAGAACCTCAGCGACTGCGTAAAGGATAAAAATGAAAACGTCGCTTTTCTGGAGTCTGTCATTAAAACTTTGACTGCACGTGTTTGAAGACCTTCATATACTGTGCAAAACTTTGGTCTATCCTTTGACTTAAACTGAGCGATATTTCAAGCTTCGATTGTTTTTTAGAGCCAAAGACTTAGCGTGCATGTTATTTAGTTTGTTTATTGCAGGTGATAAGCTACGGTTTGCCAAGAAGCTTAACGTACGTTGTATTACATTATTAGAAATCGAAACTGTGATTAGTTTCCCTGAGAGGAGCTTACAACAACAACAGTGAACGCTGAAGGCGTTTAATAAGTTTGAAGGAAAAAGTGTGCTGCCTGTGGAAAGACAATTTTTGTTTTTATCACAGCAAGGATGATAATGAAACCAGGTGATTTTTGCAAAGACCTACCAATAACACCAAAAATAAATGTAGCAGGATCGTTAAAACCGAGACAAACTGAAACTTAAAGAAATCTAAACTAAGGCCAAGTAGATAAATTAGAGTTTGAAATAAGATAAGGATTGAAGATTTTCAACATTACTGACGGGAATGAAGGCCCCTTTCCCATAACCATCTAAATCTAAAAAGGTGAACATTAGTAAACGGCCGAAAAAACATGATTTGCCAAAAAGCCAGAAACCGCCTTGTTTGTCGAATCTTAAATCTGTCACAGTTTCATCAAAGATAAATTTGAGTATTTGTTGGAACAGTTTGAGCTCGCATAAAGAAATTCGCGTGTAGCTGCGAGAACCTAAAATACTTAAGTAAAACAAATATGTCTTTCTTTGCTGTACAGTTGAAAGTGTTCCAGAAGCAGGAAGTCCCTCGGTCTCTTTCCTATCAAGCAATCGAAAGTTTTAATAGGAATCTTTGGAGAAAATAAGTGGATAATTCAATTTCGTTCGAAAACGAGTTCTTGCTTTTCAGAACAAGCAGTAGACACTGCTACGCAATGCTACAGTTGGGTTTACTTGTTACCAGCGCCGTATCCAGATTAGTTGGGAAAACGAAGTTTTCCGATAAAGAGAAGCATACCCGCAACAGCTCAAAAAGTAACGTTTATGCGTATGAATGGCGGTGCCCACTGCGAAAAAAAAAATTTCTGCGTGGAGAGGATCTACCCCTCTAGTCCCGTTGCAGCGCCGATTTTGTTTGTTTCCCTTGTCACAATGCGAGCACTCGAACAAGCTGATAAGAAGAGTTCGCTTACTCAGTTCGTTGCCTATTTTATTTTACCAAGGAGAACAGATTTATTTTCGGCAACTAAAAGCGTTGGTCGCACCCATCATTTTTCGCCACATTCAGGTTTTGAGCTGCGTTGATTCATCGTGGTCACGTGACCTGCAAAACTTCGGCAGTGCTTGCAACACTTATTTGATGCAGCATGAGCAACCGCTATGTGGTGTACCAAAAAATGAAGTTTTGTTCGGCTAATACCTCATTTGCAATTTCGTTTTTGATGTTTAAGGAGCTAGTTTAATACGTGTGGGAATTCAAGCAAATTAAGGATCTTTATCTGAGAATTGTTACACTCGAAATTTGTTTATCGAATTTATACACGAGGTGCAAAGCGCGACCCGACTCCCCATTGAGAGAATGCAGAAAGACTTCAAAGTTTATTAAATATGTAAGAAGTGCTAGATTAAATTTAAGAGTGTAGATAAGCGCGACCTGACTCCCCATTGAGAGAACTCAGAAAGCCTTTAAAGTTTATTAAAGATGTGAAAGGTGTTAGATTAAATGGAGGGGTCGAGATAGGGTAGGCAGAGGAATTAAAGAGTTTAATTTTAAACGATAAAAAAATTTTCCCAAATAAAATTTCGATTGAGAGCAGCGCTTTCTGCAGTTCATTTCAAGTTGCTTGCATAATTCACCACTTCGCCTAAATCGTCACTTTTTTTCTAATGCCCTTGAGGTGACGAATTAGACAAATTCTACTCTTCTATAAAAAAGGAGTTTACGTACAGGTAATCAGATTAACAGCTAGACGATATTTTTGCGGACGGCCATACGGTCCCGCGTGAAAATGTATATATCTGAAAAATAAACCTACAAAAAACGCTAGAAATCGCAGAAATTTAACGAAGAGATTTTACGAACTACACGAAAGAGCTATAAACTCGAAGAAAAGGTCGCAATCGCAATACCTATTATTCCTTAGAAGAATGTAGGAAAGGCTTTAATTTCTGTTGAAGATCTAAGGCAATTGTAGAACCAAAGTCGGCATAACAAAAGATAGATTTTGGAGTGGGCACTACGGATGGGAGGGGCATACTTTCACGCTTTTCAGACAAACGGTCAAATAGGCCGCACCTGCGTGGTACCACAAAAACTAAGATGGCCCAGGCCCCGCGCTCCCTAAATCCGTGCCTGGCCATGAGTGTTACCGATAGTATCCTTGTGTTCATTTTGAGCCTGAATTACACTTGTTTGTTGAATGCCAATTTCTGAGTTTAATTCGTTAAGACCTCTACTAAGTTAGCGATTTATTTTAGATTGACGTCTATTCAGACCAAAAATGTCTTAACTTGAGCGACTCAGGACTTTCAAACAGTTATCTATGCGGTCATAACGACCTCTGAAACGTTTCCATAATCCAATATTTTGCGTTTGTTTGCAATTTTAATAAATCTTGCAAACAATTTCAACATAATTTTTGCTGCTTTTCACTCTATCGTTTTTGAAATATTTTGCTGTGCTTCTACAATATATGCGAATGTACGTGACAAAGTCGCACTGTCTGAGACTCAACAAAAGGCAATTTTACTTATGCGCCGACCTACTGCCAACTGCCGTTAAATAAGAATAATTAAAACAATAAAATCTCGAAACCAACTAGAAAAGGTCTACAGGGAACTGTGCAGCAAGGGTGAGCGTCGTCTGCGTGTTGCGTGTTGATCGATTTTGATCTTTCCTATTGTGATAACGAATAAGATTGCGCTAACCTTTTTTGCGTAGCGGCAAGCGCTACAAGGGAAAGCCTTCTACGTTACAGCAGCAATAAAGATTATATGCCATGATCACTCTATGCTGCTTAGGTCTGCCCGGTATTATATACTTTTCAGCTAGCTTCGATATTTATTTGCGGTGCCTTTCTCTTTATCGGGTGATTCCCTTGCATACGCCACAGCATCATTTTTCTGAGGATTTCCGCATGTGATGGTACGTGTACCATTACACCTTTCGCCGACCAATTCATGTTGAACAAGCTTCAGCGTGAAGCCTGAATTGCAGTTCAGTTTCATTATACTTTCTTGGTTCTTTCGGAATGTTACGGTGGTCTGCGGCGCTCGTCTCCGCTCAGTTGCGCCGTGCGCCAAAGGCGGTCACGAATCAAAAATGCCGGAGTCGATTCTGGCAAGATTCTGCGTTTTTTTAGACCCGGAACCGTAGTCAAAAATTTGAAAGCCGGACCCGGGTCCTGAATCACTTTTTATTTTCGGCAGTAGCAGGAGTCCGTTTGTTCTTTATAAATGCCATTGCTTAAACTACAAACATTGCTTAATTTTGGTAGCTTAGTTGGTTTTCGGAGTTTCAATAGGAGTGGGATTCTCAAATTTGAAAAAACGTCGGAGTCGGATCTGGCAAAAATTTTGGAACATGACCGAAGTCGGAGTCTGAAAAATTCCAGCCACCTCTGCCAGAGGCCGCAAGGCTGCTTTCGCAATAATGTTGCATTTCTGGCGAGTTAATGGTAGCAACGCACGTGAACCGTTCCATTGCACCCACTCATTAACACCGAGCACGATGCTAAGCTGACAGTGGCGTAACTGGGGGCAGGGGTTCGAACCCCCTTGGCAGGCATATCTAAAAATGGGCCATCACTTAGCTCATTTTTTGGTATTTAGTATCGTTACAACCAACATTTCATCGAAGACAAAATTAAGTGTGCTTTATTCAACTACCAAGGTGAAAGAATGAAAAAAAGGTCAGCAACGTAAACAACCGATACAGCGGACAGAGTGAGTGAACGACAGCGAACGAATGAGTCAAAAAGCAAGTAGTGAACGAAGTAAACACACTAAGCAATCAAGTAATCAAAGGAAAGCAAGCGCAAAAATAATTACGCGCGGAAACGAGCATCACAATCTTCCCTCGTACATGAAAAACATTCAGTATGAGATGCAGATTTTACAATTATCAAGTAGTCCATTCATTGTCAGGCCAGCGTCTGATGGGTTGCGGCAGCCTTGACGATCTGCGAAGACCAGAAGCCTCCGGTGAAGGTCGGGAGGCACGTTCGTCTGAACCTGAAGGCTGGCTGTCAGGTTCGTCAGATGAACCATAAATCGCGACTGTCTCAGTCCGATTCAAAGAAGTATCTGTAAAGTTTTCCCAACAATTAGCAGTAGCATGACTACTGCCCAAACTCTGCTCGATACACGTGTCCTGAGGGGAAGCAGTTTCACAACTCGGGTCCTGTTCTGCAAACGAAGGACATAGGGCTAAGTCCCGCGTTGAGACAGGCGTTTCTCGCCCATCAGCACAACGAATAAACGCAAAATGTGGATTTGCACACAGCAATTCTACTCTGTCAACGAGAGGGTGGCTTTTATTGCGAACAAATCTCTTCATAAGTACGGAACCAGTCGTTAAAAGCCATGCAGGTAAAGACCTCCAAAGCATGGAACGTCTCTCGAAACACAGGAATCGTTCGTGAGGAGTCTGGTTTGTAGTGGTACAGAGCAACGATCTTAGTGCATGCAAGCGTAGGGAAGAATTTGGTCCCACTGCTCTTCCTGAAGGTTTCTAGTGCGCAGCATGAGTTTCTGTTTTCCACCAAGTCGAATTAAGACGCTCGCACTGAGCGTTCCCCTCAGGGTGATACGGAGTTGTACGGGTCACATTGCGTGATAAGAAATATTCTCGCAATTCCGATGACATAAACGCAGATCCTCGGTCGCTGTGAACGTAACCTGGCATTCCAAATAGATAAAATAATCGCGGAAACATCGCGGTAAGGAAATGCAAATGGGAAACGGCTGAACTCATCAATGACAACAAATGCATACGGTAATTTGCCTTACACGGGTCCATCAAAATCTACAGCAATTCGCTCCCATGAACGCGTCGCCTTTACAAGCGTTTCTCATGCTTGCTTGAAGAATTGAGGCTTTAATTCTGAACAAATTTTTCACTCGCGACAAGTGCTTTTAACGTCATCGAGAGAAAAAGGTAAATTTTTTGTTTCAAGAAATGGTTTAAGCGTCTGATGCCAGAATGACCGAGAAGGTCGTGAATCGACTTTAAATGAGTCTCCCGAATTGGCAGCTGCCACACCGGAAGGCCGTGAAAGTGCGTCTGGGACCACATTTTCTACACCATGAGTGTGTTCGACGCGATAGCTGAAAGTACCAAGCTCTCTTCTCCATAAAAAAATTTTATTATTCTTGATTTTTTTACCTTTCAACGGATCTAACATAAAGGCCACGGAGCGTCGGTCCGTGACAAGGCAAAACGTCCGGCCATGCAGCAAATGCGCCCACTTGCGCACAGCTTCTATAACCGCAGTAGCTTCCCGTTCCCATGTGGGATATTTTTGCAAGGTAGGAGAAAGCGTTCGCGACATAATCAACCGTTTTGATTCAGAGTTGCAGCGATTGCAACTTCTGACGCATCGCATTCCACACGTAGTTCTTGGTTGCCGTCGATGTTTACTAAACAAGCTCGGAGTACACCCTGCTTCAAATCTTCGAATGCATCAATTTCATTACCAGACAAAAGGAAGAGGTAGCTTTAGACAAAGCGTAGCTGCGGTCTGAAAACTTAGGCAACCATCGCGCGTAATATGCAAACATACCCATCATCTGTTCGAGCTCCCGCGGATTTGACGGAGATTTGAGTTCAGTCAATGGTTTGAGGCGGTTCGGGTCTGGCCTGATGGACCCAAAAGAGAGTCCGTGCCCCAACAGATCAAATTCAGTTGCTCTTTTTAGTCTNTTTTTCGTTAAATATAAGATTTTCTTCTCGCGAGGCTTTAATGCCGCGAGGTTTTAATCGCGCTCTTCCACNGTAGCGCCACCCACAGTAATATTATCCAGTTAAGCATATGTACGACGGAGTCCATGCTTTTGAATAACGGTGTCAATTATCCTTTGAATTGCCGACACTCCATTCGTTACTCCTAATGGCACGCGTGTGAATTGATAAAGTTTTTCCAGTGGTTCAAACCCCGTGTACTTCTCATCTTCAGGGGGAATAGGCACTTGGTAATACGCAGATTTTAAATTCAAAGTGCTACAATATACACTTTTGACAGTTGCGCCACTTGGTCTTCAATCCGTGGCAAGGGGTATGCACCACGCTGAGTAAACCAATTTATCGTTTGACAATAATCAATTGCAATTCTAGCCTTGTGCCGAACATCGCGTGCCACTAAAACTTGAGCTCGCCAAGGAGTACTAGCTTCTTCAATGACACCTGCTTTAAGTAATTCTTGGACTTCCTTTTCAATGAACTTAGTGT
>JGI24158J21664_10002845_pt1 | contig 21355 bp, 16 predicted proteins | sample Ectturendosymbi3_FD_21664 | JGI IMG/M metagenome (IMG submission 21664)
CACTGAATAGGTAACTTAACTGCAAAGTGGAAATTCCTCCCCTGAACTCATGAAATTCCTCCCTGGGGGGAATTCCTCCCCGGTTGGGAACCACTGGCTTAAATAAAGCTTGATGGCTGTCTCCGACAATCCAAACAAATGCAGCTTCCCTTCAGTAAACTACTTGCTTTTACGGTAAAATATATACTCATCTTGATTCACACAGCACAAAATACATTCTGATGTAAAGCTTGTAAATCGGCCAAGCTGTTACGGACGGCTTCTTAGCGAAGCATACATTTTTAATAACCTACAGCCCTGAACAGGAAGATCTCATTAGTCGGTGAATGCAACGCAAGCCTCGTTTATGTAACGTGAGCTGTCGATAGGTACCCGTTTTTGAGCAGATGTCCTTTTCTCCAACTAGGAAAAACACGGCCGCTTTGCATGATTAAGTTCAGATATTGACATTTGCCAGTCAAACCGCTTTTTTGTTATTGCAGCTTGAGGTCAAGTTTTCTGAACTATTTCCAATAATTTTATTCACAACAGTATGGTTCTGAAAAATCTGGTAAAGCAATGTTGGACAAATTCCCAAAGGCTTGTTGCAATGTTTTGGTTTGTTTTCTAAATTTGCGATTCGGTCGAATCCTTAAACAGGTTTGCTAAGGGTTCAGTTGCAGGTGAGATTTGTCGATAAGCACTCAACTTCACGTTCAAACTTTGGAAAAGAGTCTGCCTGNTAATGGTAATGTGACAACTGCAACGCCGTGATGTTGCTGCAGGAAGTAATTCGGTTAAGAATTTGTAGTACTTTCAATGTGTTTGAAACTTTCAATGCCACCATGATGATCATACCTGTTTGTGGCTTGCGCAAATCAATAAAGTTTTACGAAAAGCAAGGTTTTTCCACTGGCTGTTTTATGTGAAAATATAAAAGTGATTTTTGAAACTTTAGCGTTATTCAGACAAAAAATATTTTTCATTGGTCAAAATATCCATACGAACATGACATCTAGTCAGAAAAGCATAAGTATCAAAAGGAAGTGCATGAATTTCAAAATAAATTAAAGTATATCTAATATCGACTTGACTTTTCGTACCAATAAGAATAACAACAAAGGTCACTGAAGAGAAACTGACTGCCTTGCACTTCCTAAAAAGTGTGAAGTTTGCACGAAGATTCTGCGAAATCTTTATAGCTTTTGCAAAAAGGAGGGGATATCCTCCAACAACAGCAGTTACACCATGTCTCGTTTGGTTTCTCCCTTGTTTTTTTGCAGTCCACGCAGTATTTCACTTCTTGCTTATACAGTTAGGACNCAGAAGAAAAAAACTNTTGTTCTACATCTAGCATTCGCAACACCGCTGCACATCCTCGTAAAGTGCTGAATCGCCGACTGAATTCGTTTAATAAAACACGTTCTCGGTGCTACGCGTTAAGACTAATTGAGATGTTGACGTCAACTCTATGTTGAACAAGATGTTGTGTTTCGCCTGTTGTGCATTCTCCACTTCCGGATGCTGCCGGTTTTTGGTTTTGATTTCACCCGTCGCTCGCAAAGCCAATAAGGTTGATTTCTCAGCGCAAATAAAGACGGCCGAAAGAAAAATCTGCTTATTTCCCACGAGACAGGTCATCTTTCTCTACAGGCGAACGACGCATTCAATTTCATTAAAAGTTGCTCGACATCGTGCCCGTTCTCGAAGTAACAACGCGTCTGCTGTCAAGAAAAAATGTGGATTATCGCTGCATCGAACGATAAACGGTCTTAATTGCAATCGGCGATACCTCCGACGCCTGATGACGTAGTGAGGGAAGCAAGAACCTGGGATGTTGAAAGTTCTTTTGTATTTCACAACATCAAGCAAAGGACGTGTACATGAACAGTAGCAGGTTTAGGATGCGCAACACATTGTCAGTTTTTATATTTAAAAAAAGGCATACTTTTTCAATTAACTTGCCAATAAAACTTTTGGGGTCATGTTAACTTACAAAAAAGATTTTTTTAGGTTTCGTTCGAACTATTCACCTAAATGCTGAAGTGACACCAAACGGTTTCCTGTCGTTATTTTCTTTCTAAAGTGTCTTGTGTTTGTCCACATTTCACTTTTCTTGGAAAGCTTCTCATGAAGCTCTAGATGATATGAATTCTTGCTTGCTTTTTGCTCGAAAGCAGAGCATCTTGTCTGCACAGAGGTGTATTCAAGTGCCCTGAGCTCTTTCTGCGGTTTCGTGCCACTACTAGCATGTGTTCGAACCCACACCTTGAAATTGCGCTAATTTCAAAATTTTCTAAACTAATTTTGTCACTTTTCATACCGAAAAGACTTTTGCTGTGAAGCTTTCTTATTACGCAAGCGACTCCAGAGAAAAGATTTTGATGTAGCNTTCTCGTCAAAACTAGACTTTTCAGTGTGATCAAGAACCTACTGCTAAACGTTTGGCTGAACGTTTCCCAACTGGAGAATGTTGAAATCGCCGACTGCTGCCATTTTACTTGTTGTTTTACTTCCCGCCCCGTTTCCAGCATTGTGAACGAACAGTTCGCAATGCTCGTCTTTATGACGTCACTGCAACATAGAAAAATTTCCTGAAAAAATCAACAAAATTGCAGCAAAACAAATGCAATCTGGTGCAGCGGAATCGCGGTTCGTGTTGCAGACACAAGCTTTGCATTGCATGTTTGTGCTCTTGAAGTGAGCCACAGTAAAACGTTGAGCTTAGCTTGCTTGTTGCAGAGTAAAATGCTTTAAAAACTGAAGTAAGGCTCTTTGCAATCCCATGCAGTGATGTTCCGACTGGCCGCATGCTTCTGGTCGCTCGTCTTGATTTCCTCTTTTCGCTGATTTGATCTACTGTATTTGCAGATGCGACGGTTGTTTCTGATGTCTGCTATTTCTACGTCGGTATTTGCGGGCAACAGGCCGCATCGAGACAACTCTGCGCTGCTGCTCTGATTTTCAAACACGGAATGCTTCTATTTTCGCTTTGCTTTTTCGCTCTGCCACCGGAAGCTTGTCCCCTCCCCATGGTTTGTAATACATTCGAGGGGCATCCGAGACATTGATGGCACTGAAAACCTGTAAAACATAAAGGTTCGTTCACGAAATCAGTATCTATGCTTAGCGGTGGTTCTTAACCCGTTTTAGTGATGTACCCTTTGGGCGGTATTTTGTCGATAACACCCCTTGAGGTACCTGCGCTATGAAGCAACATTTCAGTATGTTTGCGAAAAGATTTCACACAATATCTGTTATGACAACACAATATGCATTTTGACAATAAACCGTCATCGTTTCATTATCTTATTCATAGCATGCTGTGAACACTGAAGTGCAGAAGCCTTGCGAAGTGGCATTGGAAACAGCGTTTAAACGATGAATTGATTTAAGCGATCAGTTTTAGATTACTTCTTTCTCACTTTTTTTCGGAAGACTATGATTAGGTTTCAACTATTTCTTATTTAAGATCCAGCATTATTGGCATTTGCCGCTAATGTGCACCGAACAAGCAATCCAAGTACAATGAGATAATGATCGGCATGTGCAAAATCGAGAGGAAATTATACTTCGAAATAAGAAAATCACTACTTCCCAGATATTTGAACAGGTTGAAAAAGCGTTCTAACGAACAAAACTGTTTTTTTCCTTGCCTGAATGCCGTGCGCACTTGAAGCGTAGTTGGCCGCCTCTTTGCGACTGAACAAAGCTCCTCCGACGCTAGCTCTTCGCAGGCCGCTTGGTGGCAGGCGAGAGTTTGCAGTTTCGGACGATGGTTTCCTTTTCATGATTGGTGGACAAGACGCCACCGAAAAATGCGAAGGTCGCCTTGACGACGAATTTGGGAAAATGTTTGGGCTCAAAGTGTTTCCTCTTTCAATGGAAAGAGTTTTGCTGTTTTGGGGGCTCACCCTGCGTCCCTCACTGGCGCAGGATGCAGGACTTGATGATCTAATAACAGAAAAGTCCGTATTTTTTAAAAGAACCTTTCGCTAGCAGTTTGCGTTTCACGTGGATTTCATAACAACGGTGACAGTGCGCAGCAGTTGCAACCACTTATCAAGACTTGCAGTTAATATTCGCCAACAAAATTACTGCAATACCATGGTTTCGATTGTCACGATGTATTACTATAGCGCGAGAATGTAATGAATTGAAACTGTTAACGAGAAACCAAAATGGAGCTTAAATCGCTTTATTTGCAGCAATAATATAGTTTTGGAAAGAGTTTCAAATTGAGAAGAATTTGTGCAAAATCGCTTGAGTGGAAAAAAGCCTATGCTTTGAACAGATGTTTACTATGAAAGAAATCTGCCATTGAAAATCATAAATCACCACTAAAGTTTCGATGACTAAGTGGCCATTATGTTATCGCCGTATAATATTTCGTCAGGATAATATGAATATTGAATTTGCGTGGAATACTGTAACTCGTACAACGAAATAGCAATCCAATTTTAAATTAAATACAGCACATTATTGACGAATACCCAATTGAATTCTGGATCTTTGCCTCTCTAGCCTTTGTCCAGAAGGACGAAGAACGCTTTAACAAGTCCTTTACGATGATTTCCACACACATTATCGATGGTTCGGTACATTTCTGCGCTTGGACACAGGAAAATATTTTTCATTAGTATCATGAAAAACTAACCTTGACAGAGAAATTACAGGAGCTCTGGTTGATACAGACGCAGGTGGCGGCGAAGGTCGCCGATCAATCTTCAAAACCGGTGTTGCAGATTTTCGTTGATAGGATGGTGGTTTGCTGGCGTGCTCAACCAAACGTTGAATATATTCGGAAACGCCTGTGTCTGTTTGGGAACAAGATAAAAGATCCATCACAAGAGCAGTGAATCAAAATGAGTGAAGGTGCTTTTGACTCAAGGTGACAAGAAGACTGCTGAACATTTGAATCTATCAATTTTTGACCAGGATTTTTTTAAAATCTATCAATTTTGGACCAGGATTTAATCTATAAATTTTGGATCACGATCAATTTTGGACCAGGATTTAAGCAGAAAGCAGGGTTAAATATTGTTTGTCAATAGAGTCATGAATCCTGAAAATTATGTGAAAGCGAAAAACAAATGGTTTGTGGGTGTTTCAATACGCCACTTGTCACTTTATATAAATTTTGTCGAAAACTGTTTTTAATGTGGGGGCACACGTTTTACAATAATGAACCTTGTTTCCGGGTGGCGAAAGTTCTCAGTGCTTCTCCATAGGAAAGCCTTCTGCTTCTAGTGAACTGCGGGACATTGGGTGAAAGCTCTTGAGGAGTTCCGCATCGAAATGGCAAAGGATTCGATTTCGGTCTTCCAAGTTCATTCGAAGAAGTATTAAGAGTGGCGTTGTACTGAGTTGCCACAGCAGTGGTTGGTCGCTTAGATGACACGACTACAAATGAAAAACGTTTGCAAGAAATTGTTTGCAAAGCGTTGGTATAAATCAGTACTAAACTCACCTTTTGATGCACAGAAGTCTCACGAAAGGTAATTTTTATTGGTAGTTTAAGACTCTCAGCAAGATTGTCACCTGGACGTGGTAATTAATCCACAAAACAAATAGTCAATCACAGAAGTAACCGCCAAGCAATCAAACTGTTGAAAGTAACCAACGAAGACGTTTGACTTAACATTTTAGGCTAATGATTGCATTGAAACATGAGAAGGAAAATGTTCACTTTGGCATAGAGGGTCGTAAGGAAGGGGGTACAATTCCCCCGGCGTCGAGTCACTGGGGGGCGCCGAAAAGTTCCAAAAATATCGCAAGTACTTTCTTCAGTACAGTTCATTTACTCCCAAAAGACCTGAGGTTCGAACGTGGGGGCGCCAACCTTGTTTCTTACCCCGAGCGCCATCTAACCTCGTTACGCCCCTGGTAGCACAAGAGTCCTGCGCGGGGCGGGTTGATCCGCGCGGGTTGCGGGTACCCGCATTTGCGGGGCGGGTGCGGGAACCCGCACTGCTTTGTGTGCGGGTGCGGAGGAGTGCGGGTTGAACATGCTGCGGGTGCGGGGCGGGCGCAGGATGAGAAAATCTTCGTGCGGGTAAATGAGTGTTGAGCCAAAGCACATGAACTTAATCAGCTCAGAAATCGCAAAACACTTGGATGTATTGAAGTTGTTTGCCAGCATAGCGCTTAGGACAGTGGAACCGCAGCAGTTATACCATTATGATGTAACAACCCATTGTTGCGAAACATTAGCTGAGGCTCTTGCCTAGTTTGTGGTGGGCAATTGACCATTTTCCAATGCAACCGTCGTACGTGGTGAGGAATAATTCAGCCTAGCAGCCCTTCTAAATGGATAAGACAGCGCTTAACGCACAGCCACAAGTCACAACTGGACTGAAACGTGTTTTTTATCACCTCAAATCGGTTGACTGCGGAAGATCAGATCTATGGAAAAGTTTTGGTTGCCAATGAAAAAAATGAATAGCTTGATTTTGCTGTTTGTTAGACTTGTCTTCAGGCGTTATAAGGCAAATGTTCGCAACTTTATTTACAGCTTCATAAATACGTACTCAGAATTTATGTAGTACGATTTTTTAAGCTGGTTCCAGGAATTTAATATGGCGATTTCTTTCTTTTTTACATGCAACTTTTACTGCAACTTCTATCAAGTATTTTGCAAAGTGCAGAAGTTTGATTTAATAAACATTCTTTAGAACTATTTCAGTATAGTTCTGTTCTCTTTGATAACCGAATCGAACTGAATAGTGACCCAAAAGCAGTTGTAGAAATGACCCGGTCAAACATTAGTCCACAACTGCACGCCAAATTGTTTAATTGCCAAGCAACTTCATGCACAAGTTTTAGCATGCTACGCAAACTGTTGGCAAAAGATCGTCATGTCTCCCAAGGTAATGCTTGGAAATATTTAGCATTGTATGTAAATAAATCGCTTGAGTAAATCACTTTCGTTTAAAATGCTTGCGCACAAATACAACTTTTTACTGCAACTTTTGTTAAAATTAATGCATACTTCTCACGATTTCATTGCAACAAAAACTTGCCCTAGTTATGAGTGTTTAGAAGCTTTCGGACAGGTACTGGTTTAAGACCGAAAAAGTGCGGGACGGGTGCGGGTTGGAAGTGTGCGGGGCGAGAGCGGGCAAGATTTCTCAAATTCCTGCGGGTGCGGGGAGGGTTTAAATTTTGCGGGTGCGGGTCGGGAGCGGACAAAAAATTTCAACCCGCGCAGGACTCTAGGCATACACGGAAGCGGCTAAGTGGAAAATGGCAAAATTGAGAGAGCAATTGCGATCAAAGTGCGAAAAACAACAGTTCGGCGTACGGCGATAAGAGGTAATTGTCACAGACAGACGTTTGAAAACGTCATGACTCAAAGTGTCGCTGTAGGGTTTTCTACGGGGGCAACTACGTGGTTATCTCGCGTGGGCATTTGAACTCTGCAACAAAAGCTAGAAGATAAAAGAAGATGTTTGTTACAAGATGAATAGTGGTAGAAGCGTCAAGCAGCAAGTTATTTTAAGCGCTTGTTGAGATTCTTCAAAGGAATAGATTTAGTCGGAGCATCAGTCTTCAGCTGGAATGTTACCTTGGCGATCTGTTTGGCATGTTTGTGTTAACATGAGGGCAAGATCACACGTACATCGACAAAGTTTGAATTGAAGTCTCTCCACCGGCTTGAATGTTTCCTGAATTTTTTCCAAAACCTTTGCCAACTTTCTGTGCTGGGACATTTGCCATTATAGCTTCTACGTGACTGATTGCAGTGAAGCAATACTGTTGTTTGTGTCATTCGGCGCAGCGACGTAATATATTCACGTGCAACTAATCAAAGACAATAGAAAATCGGTCTGCCAACGATAGAAACCGCTAGTGAAAGAGAAGACAGTAGTTTTGAAACCTTAAAATAAAAAAAAATCGTTCAAGATTTCTACCAGTAATGCCATCAAAAGCTTAGGCATGTTACCAGGGGAACTTTGCTGCACCAAAGCGATGGTGTCGTTGTACTGGGCGAGAACTGATGATGTCAGGTCTACGTGCATCACTGTGCGCGGGACGTTCAACGACCAAAGAAACCTGTAAGCCAAAGGTTGAAGTTCACAAAACCGAATTCTTAAAAGAAATTTAGAAATACCGAGTCAACCGGAACTTAACATTATGTATGTTCTACGCGATGATTGATGAAAATATCGCTATTTCAACGAAAAAACACTTTCACGGGCAAACGAGAAAACTTTCCGTTCAGTCAAAAGTACAAAAATCGTAAGATATTGATATTATAGCTACTCTAAGCAAAGGATGATCATTAGCTGGCTAGCTAGTTCATGTACGTACGTTTTTTTTAAATGGTGCAGGGATTGTTTGTTATTTAATCTCAACATAATTTGGTAACTTTGAATGCATTCTGTTGCAGAACGTCCAAAACCAGAAGTTGTGGAAAACAACATAAAACTGAGTCTTTCATTGAATATACTGACCAACTAGTTACGTTTTGTTTATTCTTTGTCTTGCTTGAACAAGAAATGTCGAAAATAAAAGTTATTTTGTATTTTTGTGGCAATCCTGCTGTGTTTTCTGAACTTTTAACGGCTTAAAAAACCTGGAATATTGTGGGCGAGGTGAATATTTGTCAGAAATCACTTGAAAAAATGTTTTGGTTTTGAAAACTGCTTAAGTTAAAAGCCGTATTAACGTAACATAAAGTGACCTTTACCTGTTCCAGAACTTAATCATCCTTGGCCAGTGAATATCCGCAACTATGTCCAAGAAGGCTGAGGCATCTGGGTTAATCTTTATTGCCCTCTTGTGGTCTTCCGGAATTTCTTTTTTGACGTTTGGAGATATTCCTTCCAGCAAACCGAAGGTCAGCTGCACGACAAGTATGTCCGTATGTATTATAGCCTTTGTTTTGGCAAAATTTTGCCCAGGGACGAAACAGTGAAAACCTGAACTTAAATATACTGTAGTATGGTCATGTCATTGTAATCCTTGATGATCCTTATTTACGAAATCGAGTAATTTTTGGCTTTTTTAAACTGACAAACCAAACGAAGCAACACGTGACTCTGGTTTGGTTTCTACGTTGTTTCCTTGCATCCTATACCTAGGAGCATCATTCCAAGCCATCGCTACTGGTATACTTACAAAGGCACTTCATGATTTCGCGGACTGCCATCAACATTTACTCAAATTTGCAACAGCACCAAAGGCACATTCACATGGCGGTGTTTCCCAATAATTAGAGTCCAAAGAACTTTCAAAGATGTTGCTTGCTTTCACCGAAGCAGAATTGTACGAGGAAGCCCAAACACGGCCCGATTCCGCAATCACAAGCCCAAACCGGCCTGAGCCCTAGATTTGCTTTTGAGGCTATTTAGGCCCGAAAGTCAAATTTAACGATTACGTCAGGATATGCACAAGTGCGGGGTGTTTGTGGCATAGCAAAGTAAACATGGCTGCATAATTCACAATTAATTATTTTTTAATGAATATTGAATCAACTCGATTGCTTCAACGGTGGCTGGTAATGTCCGTCGTCGCGACAAAATTTGTAAGCAGGTTTCTAAGCAAGCCCGATATCGGGCCAACATATTTTGGCAAACGTAAGCTCGAACCCGACCCTAACCAGGCTCGAAACCTACAACTCTGCATCAAGCGAGTTGATTCTTTTAAAAAATAAAACTTGTCATAAAAATGTGTCTTTTTGTCTTCAAAACCAAATTTTCTCTGCGAAGTACACAAATTTTCGGATGAAATTCTTTGATGACTTTTCAAAAATGCACTTTTTCCCAATTTTTTCGAATAGCAATCTTTAATGGAGTTACAGCTTGTTTTAAAATTTTGGTAGATGCTAGTAGTGTATTTAAGGATAGTATATAAAATAGATGTCAGCTCACTGAATAAACCTTGCCCAGTGATGGCCTGTTTGTATGACACGGTTGATAAAAACGTCTCCCGTTTTATACATGCCTCCAGATTGCTTGATTTATTTGGAAATGTTTTTCGTTGCAGAAGAACGTAAAACATCAAAAAACTTTACAAACAAGTACTTTAGGGATAAACGTCCTTGGTAAGAAGACGCAGAGAAGCAAATCATTTCACTTTGTGGTGGTTTAATCATTCACTGACTACCTGTAGGGTCAAACGCTGAAACGATGACAAGATTAGACCTAGTGTTTAAAATTATAGCAGAAACGTTTCCGCACATTTGCCCAAGACGGTTGCCAAAATGTTTGTTTTTAAGTGCGTTTTATGCTTGCATTTTTTGTCATTGTGTATTTGCAGTGACTACAGGAGCAAGTATCATAACTGCATTGAGTTACTGTGGCATTGGCTTGATTTTTAAACTTTACTGAACTGACAGGCCATCGACAAAATGGCAAGTTAATAAGAAGACGGGAAGCCAACAATGGCTTTGCTGTTGTCTCAAGTTTCATCGCACCTGTATCGGTTGATCGATGACTCCGTGAAGTAAAAGCGCACAGACATGTGATTTGTTGAAGGTAAGAGCTCGATTCAAATCGTCCAGTGCTTTTTGCTGTTCCTTGCTTGTGTTCCACAGCAGAGCTCTGTGATACCAATGAAACTTGCATTAATAACGATTTCAAGTATTTTAAGACATAATGACTGATATCTAAAGCAGTGGTTCTTAAACGTTTGTTCTATCACACCACCTAAGTGATTGTCCTTTGTTTCAAGCCCTTTTCAAGCCCCTAAGCTGTAAAAATAAACGTATTTATTGGTAAATTTAGTGATCAAACTTACCATGTTGTGCCCCCCGGTTAAGAACTACGGATCTAGAGACTGTGCCAGGGCAAAATCATAGAACACGACATTTTTTTCTGTTTCTAGGCAGTGAACATCTTAAACCTTTTAGAAGGCGTGCATCTTCGTAGTGGTTTATGTGCTACGATATAACACAGCAATGTGGTGGTAAACACTGCTGGAACATGCTCGTAATTAGGACGCCAAAAAGCCTAAAGTTATCCAGTCGAGGTGCCCTAAAGCTTTACTAATTCAAATGAAGTGTTGCCATACATAAACGCATGACAAGGATTGCAACGTAACGATATGATATGCAAGTTAGGCGGTTGGCTGTTTTTTTTTAAACTATTGAAAGCATCATATTCTTTGAGGCGATAGAAGTAAAAAAATAAGTTTTATCGGATAAAAGAAATTTGAAGAAAATGCAATGAGTAGAACGAAAAGATGACAGAATGTCCAACAAATTTGGAAGGAACTATCACCAATCATGGACGTCGGAAAGGTGCTTCGAGGAAAGGGCAACAGTGGTGAAATTACATTTTGCCAGCTCGATCGAAGCTAAGAGAAAAACAGTTTTCTGCTGAACAGGTAATATAAAGTATCAAATTTCAAAATAAAGTGGAGGTCTCGGCCCCTCTGCCCCCCTTCCGACTCACATGTCATCTGCCCCCCTTCCGACTCACATGTCATCAATTAAAATCTCGAAAAACTACGACTGAGTGAAACGTAAATGTGCTACGAGCACTGTTAATGACTTTTAAAACGTACTGTAGTTCTTCACAAAGGCGTTAACTGGTCTTTACACGAAAATTTTTTAGGCTGTCTAACTTTTAGTGGCGTTCAGGTTTAAGGTTTTTAGAAAGTTTTTTTTTCCAAGTCGACCATCAGTCACCAGACCCACAGGCCCGCAATCAGCTTGGGACACCAGGAGAGGCGAACAGTTTTCTGAGAGGGGCGCAAAATTTTTAAACTGTAGTATGTCCAATAGTTTCAAACTGTGTTCAACACATTTTCCAGGGGGACGAAATATTTTCCAGGTGGACCTCGCCCCCCCCCCTAGTTACGGGCCTGCGGATTTACCTGAGACAGTAGAGATCCGGGTTATGTGTGTCAAGAACAACGGCCTTCTCGACATCGCGGAAGGCGCTTTTCAGATCTCCACTTTTCGCGTGAGCAAAAGATCGCTTGGCTAAAATTGGCGTATGGAAGCAGGTATTTGAATTGCAACCAGCGGAGCAGCCATTCTGAAAATGCAGTGAAGACTTCTTAAAACCAGCGTCAGAATGTTTACAAGCTTCTCAACTGAAAGCACTTCTACAGATTTTGAAACCTTTGCCAAATGTATTGTGTTACCTGACAAACGTCGCTGTAGAATTTCAAACCAAAAACATACACGACAGCAATTCAAATTAAATCACGATTTCCAAGTACATGTCTTTTGTTTATAGTGCAAACATACAAGACTTTACTCTGTTCCTAAACTTGAAACCACATCTGAAAATCTTTGAACATACCACAAAAAATCTTTGTAAACACAGAATCCTTTCAAAATGCGTTGTCAGTGATTTGGTTTAAATCAACCATTTCGTATTTAATGAATATGATTAATGTGACTCATTGAAGTCACATCTGTGATTGCCATTTGACAACCAACAGAAAAACCAATTTGACAGCATTGTTTTTTTATTTGGATGGTCAGCGAAGTATAAGTCACGTTTAAAACTATTGGTCAAACTTCACCACAAGGCGCGCGTGCTGTCACGTGGCTTCAGCGAAGCGTGACGAACATTCATTGAATTTTTTCATTCACTTCTGGCCGCCCACCTTGCGTAAGTTCATTGACATAGCGGCATTGGTGTAAGCTTGTATTGCATCCTTATGTCGGCCAAGGTGTTGCAAAGCTGCTCCTATGTGGTAGTAAGATTCATACATCAGCATGTTGTACGAAGGTGGTGGAATAAAACTTGGTGGAAGACTCCTTTTCGATATCAGTTTAATCATCCTTTTGTATTTGTCGACAACCTGAAAAATGAAAAGCACAACTTTAACGATTCACGCTTGCGAATAATCGTTTTCACTACGGTTTTGCTAATATGTAATTGAAAATACGGTTTTGGCTGCCAATTGTGTGCGAGAGATATTTCAAAGCCAGCGTCTTAGAACAAAAATATGACATTAATGGAATGTCTAATACAAAAAGTACCAACAACGCTTTTTGCACAACCGATAGTCGATAAAAACAAAACGATCAGCAATTACTTTGTTCCAACTTCGACTTCTCTCATTGAGCAAAATTCCTTGAAACAGCTCATTAGCTTCTGCTTGGGCTTTTGCCAGTCGTTCAAACTTCAGAATTGCTGGAAAAGCCATCTCGGTGGGAAGTGATAACAATCCGACTGAATGAGAGACGGAAACGTTTGAGAAACAAATGCCACCGTGTTTCCGTTTAGCCAAGTGTTGAGTATCACATAAAATCAAAGCAAGGTTTTCTAGTAAGTAGGTATAACCTTCAACGTAAAATTTCATGTAGCTAAATTTAAATCTAAATATTGGCTTCACTAAGCCACAGCTTTAATGAACGTAAAATCCAGAAAAATGAAAAACAGTTTTGCTTCTCCTTCTTCCAAACCATGTAACTTTTAGAAAAAGCTGATACTGTGTAAGGTAGGTGAAGCACTTGGTCAAGGTGAAATATTGTTTGATATATTCTGCAAACAAAATTAGACCATGTCTATGCGTCTGGAGATAATGGGCTTTACTCTAGAAACTCTCGAAAGCACAAGTGACTGGTGTATGTAGAAAGCAGGATCTCGGTTGACACTGCAATCCCTACAAATCAGATATGTACAACGAAGGGATGCTGTTTGAAAATTTGTAACAACTCCGGCTTCTCACCCTTTCCAAAGTGTGGACCCTTTTTTTTGTAAAAACAACTGCTCTGTTGATTTACTTTTGGCCAGAAAAACACATTTCCTTGCCCTGAAGACTCACAGAAACTGTTCTTATTGTCCTTGTCTTGACTATAATTTTGCAACGTTAGGCCACATTTTCCCAGGCCTACATGTCTTACGCGTATGACTACGATTTCGCTTTTTCATAGCTTCTGTTACGCCACTGAAAGGTATCACTAGTTCCAAAGATAGTCTGCATTATCTTGCATTTTGAGTTTATTTTAAGCATTGTTTGGCATGATAACATGTAATGCTTTCCATATTCCAATTAGAAACAATTCATGGAAGCGTTTAACTGGAAAAATTACTGAAGGAGTTTTTTTTTCAGTATGGCAAAAAACAACTAACTGATCGCTTGTGCTTCAAGTTCAAGCAAAATGTGGATTCTTTGTGTTTTAATTATTTTTTTAACAAAAGATTGTAAAAAAATTGTTAAAAAACAAGATTTAACAAAAGATTTTAAAATTCAATCGGGTTCAGTACATCTTGCAGAAGCATGGCAAGAATTTGCAGCAGCGCTGAACTAAGCAGACCTTTTCGAATGAAAACCCTAAAAATAGAAATTAATTAAGTGCACAACAATGGAGAACACGAGCCTCTTTTTAGTGACGACAGTCCGACCACACTGCGTCACGAGATTGTGAAATACTGGTCAGGACGAAAAGAAACCGGCTTTCTGTGGTCAGCCAACCCTGACACGCACAAAAATCGATATTTGACTTTTCTTCAAACAAAGTGTTGCTCAATACAGCGAAGGCGTCAAATTACATCGTTAGTACGGTTTGTTGTTAAGGCTAAATGCGTGGATAGTACCGCGGTTCAGGAGCTGTGTAAGATGTCCCGCAAATGCCACGCTTCGATTTTAACCACTAGCGAGGACACTGCGAATTAAAAAGAAAAGCGGTAATGTGTGAAAATGTTGATTTTGGCAAATTTTTGAGGATTCAAGCATTTACCAAGCATACAACAAGCTTAGTCTGAAATGCGACACACTATTTAGAGCACTATACCAATTTTTCGTTTTGAGCAAAGCGAAAAAAATGCCCTATGAAAGTTTCAACAGCTTCGATTTGGCTTTGTCTAAATTTTTTCGTCGCTTTTGCTTTGGCGGCTGCACCTCATCTCAAACAGAAAAAGTTACTGCCTGAGCAAAAGAAGTGAATCCCTGCCATACGTGCAGTCGCAAATAAAACCCTGGTAAGGGTGAAAAACTGGTTATAGATTTCATGTTCGTTCAATCATCGGCAAACCGTTACAATTTTTGGCAAAACCTTCTTTTCCTGAAGTCTGCTGGCTTTATTCGTAAGTCAGTTGGAATGAACTGTTACACACGAAGTTCAGAATCTGAATTTTTCATTTTGAGGGGGATTCACTAATAAGAAAATCTATTAGTTAAAGACGATTGAAGAAAACATGTTTTGCCTTTGAAAGATACAGCATTTTGCAGACCTCTACGACAATAAACAAAAGGAATGTGGACCCAAGATTGTTAGAATATAAGGGAAAATACACTTTTGAGTAGTAAGCTAGCCTACACAATCTTGTTTGATGGGTGCATCAGCAATTACTTGTCTATCTCTGTGACAACCAAGTTTTGCTCTTCTTATGCTTGGTGCTGTGTGCTTAATATGATACGCCAGCTCAACCATCTGGAACTTTTGTGTTAACGTGAGTCAACTTTCAAATAGGCTGAACTGAATCTTGGTGGACTATTTTCAACCAATATTTGGCACTTTTCACAGAAAATCAATGGCACTCACACGTCAACACATGCTGTATAAATAAGTTACAGAACAGACTCAACAGTCTTTGACGGACAATTCTCAACTACCAGTCAAACTTCAGGGCTGTCTACAGAAATCACCTGAACAGACAACTTAAATCAAGCGTTTGTTTAAAGCTGTGTTGTAAAAGTACAAGACTCTGAACTCAAAGCAGTCCTTGGTAGGCGAACTATACTAATACAACAAATTGAAAAGATCGATTATGACAACTGAATTGAACGAAGTCAATCTCTACAACTGAGCAATAACGAAAATATTCATGTGCACCCTCACAGTGCCACTTACTGAAAGGGGCCTGGCTGAGATGGATATAGTTGAAGACTGCTGTTCCAAACTTTCTTTTTTAAATTTTACCTCAGCTTGGCTGTTGCCAACTCCGGATTCAGTCAACAATTACATATAATTTCCCGCGGACACTGCTGTGCTAGCCATAACCATACATTTGCTATAGCAAACTGCTCTTTGTACACAATTTAAATGCCCTAGAGATCATACTTCGCTGTTCAGGGCCGGTAACTGGAGAATGGCATTGTTTAAACAATACTGTCTGTTGCAAACAATGCGCTTGGCCTTTTAAAATGTTATGTCATAGCGTTTACATTGTTTATTGTCAACAGATATCAAGCTTGTCGTTGGTCCACGATATCAAAAAGGCAACTTATATTTGTCGGTAGATGGTGGGAAAATATCAAAGAAAACAAACATCGGGTAGCGGTATACACATACTATACATTGGGGGATAGAATATCAATTTCTAATTGCAGCTGCCTAAAGATTTGCTGGCAAACGCTAGACTCCTTTTCAAATCATCTGCTAACCTCATTTCTTATCCTTCGTCGTCATCTCAGACTTATTTAAAGTAAGCTGAAGTTAATCGAGACAAGACTCTTGTTTTTACGAATGTCACTTCACTTATTTAAGTTTCCCTGTGCTTTGAATCTTTTGTTGTTAACCTTGACAAGATTTTTTGACTTTGAATCTCTATTCCTATGAAGAAACTTACTATAGTACCTTTTTTCAACAGCCAAGAAGGCGGAGTTGCAAGAATGATACTCAGTACTCCACCCGAAGGTTAGAAAGGCAGAAACGTTACTCAGTGCGATGTAAAGGAGCTATGAGTGGAACAATGCAAACTTACCATTGTAAGTATAAGTGTTTTGCTATAAGAGAGTTGTTATAAAACAAAAATATACGTCTTGAAAACTATTATTAGTGACAATCCTAGAATAGACAGGTATAAAGATTTACTCATGCATAGATAAACAAAAGGTAAAAAATCATAAATTTATAATAGGTTTAGGCAAACCCAGAAATGGTACAGCCATTCGTAGCTTGCACAACGATTTATTAAATGATTTTTCAAAGAACCAGGCGGCAGCTGTAATGACTAAAGTCTAAGGCAGAATTAAAACTGCAATATCGGCTCAAACGCAATATAAGAAGTTGTGTCAATATTTACCTTCGCTATTGAGCTGCTGTTACAGATTTGTGTGGCACTGACTTATGTTTGTACAGCAAACAAAGCTTGAGGAAACGAAGGAACCTCCAAACCAGCAGTACTAATAGTTACTGTTGTAAATTTTGTAAAAAAACAAGCAAACGCTTAGCCCCGCAAAAAAGCTTTCATATTTTCGAGTAAGAACTCAGTGGAAAGTGTAATGATATACAAATAAGCGAGGCACATAATGTGCAGCTGAAAGAGCGCGCACACATTCGTACTGCCTAAGGTAAGCGGGCAACTTTTGTTATTGCTTGTATCTTTTCAGTGTTCAGTGTCATTTCTGCGCAAATTCTCACGTGTACCGCTCTTCTTACCAGGGAATCTCTTGCAGGAAAAAGTTAAAGATGAGTCTTATAACTGTGATTGATTTACAATTGACTTTTTTACAGTCTGACTTTGGTATGAGCCATTGCTAAACGTTTTGTTGAAATTTCGCGTTTGCAACACATTTGGACAACGTTATCAGGATCTTAGGTCGTGCAGTTCTCAAAATCTTGCAAATATCTACTCCTTGCCTTGAATATGCTCATATTTTGCCATGTTCACGCTTACCAACATGAAAACGTTAGAAAATGCACCTGTTTATAAATACTGTAAAAGTTTTGGCGAAACGCAACCGCAGGAATTCTTAATCAAAGACCAGCACTGTTGAAAACCATTATCTGTTCTCATATGCAGAAGAGAAAATTTTCGTCTTCGGCTTCGTCTTGTCTGCATAACGTGATTAGCCACCTTCATGAGAGACAGTGCCATTGAAAAGGTTTCCTTTCTAGCAATAGAAAGATTCATTGTTCCAAGTTCGCCTGCCATGATTTATATTTTTCTCATGTTTAACATTACCTGCTGCAAGAAGCTATACCTAATAAATTAAAAGCTCACCATTCGATGCCAGTCAGGATTTACAAAACCTATGAGAAGTATGTCGCCACTGTTCTGTAAAGCCACGAAAGGCTGACGATAAGTTGCTTCCATTGTCACCGATTGTAGACCCATACGCGAACTTCACTTACCACTATGGCGCTGTTAGTGAAAACAACTTATTGTGCTGTATTTGCGCTGTGCTGGTCCTAACAGTCCTCTTGTAACACAAAAGATCACTGTTTGCCTCAGTGATTTGCTATATACTTAGTTATCACAAGAATCGGGCGGCAAAAATAAGCCAGTCGCAAACGGAACGCTGGAAGCTCATGTACATCTCTAGACATAGCTTACTAAATTGTTTCTGACATGCCAGAGATTCCTTTGCTTTGAAAATATCATCTCTGCACAAAATCCAATGTTCGTTTTTCTACTAACAGTCTCGATAGCTTCCTATTTGTGCGCAAGTGCATTTGCGCGCTTGGCTAAACATGTGTAAACACAAGTTTGGGAAATAGTTGTTTGGAGAAATCTATCTTTTGCATGCTACAGTTGACTTTATTGAAGATGTTTTTTTAGCATACGGTCTTTGTTACAACTCAATAGTTTACCTTTGTTGCGAACTAAGAATTGAGTTTTGATATTTCTTTAGGAAGAGTCAAGGAGGAGCTGATTTACTAAGCCGCTGTTTGAGATGTTGAACGTCAAAAGTTTTCTTGTTGCCCGGCATAGAAGTGCTTGTTCAAAAGAACACAAGCCTAAAAACATTTTTGTTTTGACGTCCTTACCAGGCGTGATTCATCGCCACTGTTGAAAAAAGTTGAAAAGAAACGTCGCTGCTTGAATAAATCGGCGCTTTGCATTTAACCTTTTTCATAATTTTTAATTTAAAGAGATTTTTTACTACAGTATTTCAGCAAATATTTAGGCTTCATGATATGTGTCAAAACTATGTTTTTTTGCGCATGAACTATACCAGGGGTGCGCAAATCGCCGCCCGCTGGCCAAATTGGCCCCCCACAGCGTTTGAAGTGGCCCGTGGAAGCATTCAGAAAATATCTTCAAATCTGAAATTTCCTCGAACGTACCACAACAAATGTTAGTGCTGACTGCTTAGGCTATTTTCACCGAGACTTGCTTCTATTTCACTAAGGAGGTACGGCTCTCTGCCAAACGTGGCCTTCTCAAAATGGTCCGCGAGACAAATTAGTTGCCCACCCCTGATCTATACAATCAACTTATCCCTTGAACTATCACGTTTCGCTGCGAGCAACCTAAAATACGCCTGCTATATCGAAGGTCTTTCCTGAGCAAAAGCAGCGTCAATAAGAGTCTGAAGTGCGCCCAGAATTCAACCCCGCGCAATTTGACTTCTTGAAAAAGTTTTTGAGGTTTGATAAACCATTTTTGGAACTGCAAGCAGAACGAGTATCAACACTTGTGAATTATCTGCAAAATGCATTTGTCAAACACTTCTGACATCTAAAGTTATTCCACTCTAAAAGCAAATACATGTATTGTATGACCTGAGGACTTTAAACTCGTTTCGCGCGAAACACGCGCAATATGAAAAAACAAGGACCGCTTGACAAATCCATACCTGCTGCTGAAGCGCTGTAAGAGCCAAAGTGAACAGTTTAGATAATTCAAGTAATGAATTGTTGTTTTTAGGTCATGACGTCTAACGCTGGATGGCTAATCAAGAGCTCTAAAGATGCGGATTTTCGACTAGTGTTTATTTTAAAAGAAAAAACAAGTAAATTTCCACTTGAAATTTTTTCGCAGAACCTGAATTGTGTTTTTAATCCAAATATCCCGTGACCTATCCCAGTCGTGACGTCAGACCACAAAAGTTCAAATCCAAAAGTTCCAAGATTTTCAAAATCGAAGCTGGGAGAATTTTCTGTTCTTTAGAGCAGGCTGGGGAACCTAATTACTATCGCGGGCCGCATGAATTGTGCATTATCGCTGGCGAGCCGCAAATTCCAGTGATTTTATCCCAAAATTCTACCTTTATCAACTACGAGGAAGAGCGACTTCTTTTGAGTTACTATCTGAATACCTACTTATCATACTGCTTCGTTTTGACATGATGGTATAGGCTAACTTGAGTAACGAACATTCTGGAGCGGGCCTTATCAAATGTTCGCGCGGACCGCAGGTTCCCCGCCTCTGCTTTATATAGGGTTTGAACGCTCTCTAGCTCTATCGGTTGACACGTTACGACCAGTGGCGTAGCCAGTCCAAAAATTTGGGAGGTGCCAAAAATTTATTTGTGGGGGGCAAAATGTTTGATTTTAGGCGAATAACACTATTTTGTTTAGAAAAACGCCTCTCAAAGCACGAAATGACTATATTTTCAAACAATTTGGGGGGGCATGGTCCCTTTGTCCCCCTGGCTACGCCTATGGTTGCAGCTGGAGAAATCTGAGCCAGAACTGTGGGTTTGCAGTCCTTGAAGGGGTTAGGTGATGCTACTTGCCAAACGAACTTCATGGCCAGTGTTTTTTCCAACTTTCTCAATAAACGCAACAGAAGTTTTGAAAACAACATTGTCTCCTGTCAAGAAAGTTTTCTTGAAATGGATAATTTATTCTTCAAATAAATATTTTAACACTAAAATAAATTTTGCTTAAACTACTATAAAAGCACTGAAATTGATGCGTTTTGTTTAAAATCTTTACATAAACCATATCAACCCTCTGGGGGTAGTTATTGTTGCAAGTTTGCGAACTGACATGCCGTACCGTTCCCCATAAGCTTGTTTGTTTATCAGCAGATGAGGTAAGTTTTCTGTGTCGATGCTATTTCTAAAAAATCTGAAGAGCGTCCTTTCGTTCATTTTCTGTGGTTTTATTCAAAAGCGAATTTAACAAAAAAAAAAAAAATTTTTTTGCAATCACACGAACAACAGGAAGCGACTTCGTTGCAGGACAGACATTTTCCACCAAAGGCAACTTGTTCCAAGAAGCTCAATATCACCATCAAGCGGATGTTGGAGATGCGGTCATCGCCGGAGTGCAGTTGAAGCTTTTCTTGGAATTGTTTAACAATGGTAAGCGACAGTTGAAGCTGAAACAATATCGCAATAATGACGTTGAAGATTGCTTTCGAACAGCAGGCCTCAGTCATGTCTCTTTTCACAACGAAGAAACCGAACCGTTTTTTTGGGAGGACTAATCTGGGACACAATATGTAAATGGATACCTGCCTAGTGAACTTTGGCAGATTTTTAAATAGCCAGTAGGAATAAAGGATATCATACAGCTGTTGAAAATGCTGCAGGTTATCCGATTTTTAAGTCTGCTTGGTTTGGAATCCGGTTCAAATCATTTTAGCACTTGTTAAAATCAGCACTTGTAGTACGCGTTTTAGCAAAAAGTAAACACACTAGATAAGAGCCAGCAGATTGGTGCACTGAATTGTTTGCGAGATTTTCAAATAGGTGCATTGTGTCTAATCTCAGTCGTGTCACGTCGAAGACTTGAGAAACAATACTGCAGCCTTTCGATCCTTGCTCTCGGTGCAGGTGTAGTGTG
>JGI24158J21664_10002846_pt1 | contig 21354 bp, 12 predicted proteins | sample Ectturendosymbi3_FD_21664 | JGI IMG/M metagenome (IMG submission 21664)
AATGCTATCGTACTTGTGGAAAGTTTGCGGCTAGAAATGTACGCGTCCGTCACAGATTACTTGTTGCATAACAGTGCCTTGAATCGTGATAAACGCCGTTACAATGACGACAAATTTAATGTTCCCCATTAAGATCTGCACACTGAGTTGATCGCCCCAGCAAGAATTCGAACATGGTTTCAACTGAATAAAAGAACGACGCAATGAGAAGGAACGAGAACTTCGGGAGGGAAAGTTGAATGACAATTAACAGAATGTTTTGATTTTGGCATCTTAGCGAAAAGGCACTTTGTTCTCAATCCAACATTTCCCGTCGCGACTGTTAGGCTTACTCAATTACCGGCACTAATGGAGGAAAGCACAATGCACTAACTTTGTCGTTGAGTCAACTGAAACAATGTAGTTCTAAACCATATGCATGAGTGAGAATCTTGAAAAAAAATCTGCTGATTTTGTGCGTTCACTCATTAAATTTTTATGTATTTTCTGCCCCGGCCCCCGGCAAAACCGAAACCCCGGCCGCGGCCCCGGTTTATCACTAGTTTGTAGACGTTAATGGTCTTATGTCCTGCGACGTCTTGACCCAAGATAGCTACTAGAATTTACTCAGACTGTTGGAATTATTCTTTTCTGTTTTTCAAGTCCTTCAAATTTCGTCGCTGTTCGTTTTGTTTGATTTCAAAATCGAACTGTACAAGTGTGCTGCTTATTTTACTTTTTGCTTCATAGTAGATTTTTCAACGGAAAAGTAAGGAGTGGGTTTTTGGTGTTTTTTTATGGTTTTGTTTGGGTCAGGTTTGTTACATCAACCCTGGTTATTAGACACTTCAACAAATAAACAGTTTTTACAGAAGTTAAAAAGCAACAAATTTAATGACTCGGTTGTTCTTTTATTTGTGGATTCTAGCTGCTACATTCAGAATTTGGTTATCCGGCAAAAAGAACCAGTGTTTTAAATGTGTCGTCCCATTTTCTAACTTTGGCAATTGAATTACATTTGGTCCGCTTCGGATTAGGTGCCTCTTACATTTGAACTACATTGCTCATTACCGTCCATAGAGTGGCGTGCAGAGGTCTAGTGATGCCTGGGACGACTGCTTCACTGGATGCCCCCTACCAAATTTTAGTATTGAGCAGTGGCGCAGGCCTATGGTGTTCATTGTTACAGATATACGCTGTTTGTGACGTCATAATATCACGTCATATTCACGTTTGCAAACCAATGTTTTGGTGAAGTGTTTTGACACAACATGCATATTCAGGGACGTCGGAGCAGCGATTGGGGAGGGGGAGCAGCAAAAATGTAGAGAGCAATGGAAACTTATAACAAACAAAAAAAATCGTTACCAACTGTGTTTGTTTCTATTCATCAACCACGTTGACCTCAAAAAAAATAACAGAGATTGTAGAAAATCATTCTGAATTTTCTGGGTGCCCGAATAGCTGCAATAAATTTATTTCAAGTCGATCTTGATAAACCATGACATTACCTATGATACTGTTATGAAAACGCATCTCCACCCCCGTTGCAGACCTGAAAACGCAGAGGGAGCAATGCTCCCGTCATGGCCTCCATTCAGGGCGTCCCTGTGCATGTTACACGCACTCTTTTTACTCGTTGTTGCAGGCTACTATGCGTCACTGTAATGAACATAAATTATATCAGCGATCTCCTGAGACAGAGCAGTTTATAACTGCAAAGATATCTGTCAACGCGTTAAAGCAGGGGAGTCGAACACACTCACTGCTACGTCAGCGCAGTTCACAACTGCAAAAACACACGTCTGCGCGAATGTTTCGACGAAGAGCACTCGATCAGAATGTATGCGGGGATAGCGGACTCCCAGGGGTGACAGTTTAAAATTTGTAAACTACGCAAGAATGCACATAAAGTTCGCAAGAAATTTTTAGTTTTTTATGTGACTGTATATGTACAACTACTGGAGGACAGAACAGATACGGGCTTGTGTGTGCCATTATCATCAATCAGCCTGAACTGCCAATTAATAACGAAGCTCGAAACCAAGCACATATTGCAAGCACAGGTGTGCAACAGTATTAGCACATGAAACGAAACGGGAAACTAGTGATACATCCATAGGCGTACGGGAAGGCATTTTACCGGTGAGGGCGGAAAAAATTTGCCCTGAAAATAGCAATTTGCCCCGAAACTAACTTTTTAGTTTAATCCGAATATGGGCCTGAAACCTTATGTAAATCTGTTCGATACAGTTGAATTCGTTTATAACGGCCTCATCTGTAACGTCAATTCGCCCATACCGTCACATTTTGTTTGGTGTCGATGGCATCCTTTATATGCATTTCAATTCGCTTATAATGTCAATTCGGCAATAACATTCTTTAAGCAATCCCCTAGAGGTGCCGTTATAGGCAAATTCTGCAGTAACCTCGCTTGTTAACTCAAGGGGCTGAAGTTCTTTGCGTGTTGTGTTCTCCCAGACAAGAAATTTTGCGGTAGTTGCCTTTACTGATGCAAATATGTTCGCGACTTCGATGACGCAACGCAGTGTTTTGAAAGCGACTGTTCCGGATCGTATGGTCCGACTCCCTAAACCTGCCTGTGTTATCGCTGCTGTGCGCTTGAGCAAGGCACAAGACACGCACTCAAAGGAGCCAAGCAATCTGCACGTCCGTGCTGCCCGCTTCTAAAACTCCTGTTAATCAAAAAAATCTATCATCTTAACACCCTGCACCTCTACCCAGCGAAAACGAACAAAGGCTCGAAAACGAACAAAGAAAGAGTTACCGAATTCTTATATAAAACTGTTTANCTATCGACATCCGATTGTTCGATTTTTACAGAAAACGAGGGCTTGGTCCAGATCAAAGTCACTGTACCCAATCACGACGTTGATCCTGATTACAAACTGCACTAGCCCAAATTACACGGATTGTCCCCAAATGAATATACACTGTATTGAAAATGTTTCACAGTTCACAATTTTTGAGCAACTTGCGCTTCCCCTGAAAAAAACAGTTGTCCTGAAAATTTTGACTGTAGTGCATATACTTTTTACATCCAGGATTTTTAACAACTTGCGCTTGCCCTGAAAAACAGAGTTTCCCCTGAAAAATTTCACGGTATTGCATATATTTTTTACTATTCAGGAGTTTTGAACAACTTGCGCTTGCCCTGAAAAACAGAGGGTGCCCTGAATTCACAGTACTGAATATATATTTTTTATTAGTCAAGATTTTTGAGCAACTAGCGCTTGCCCTGAAAAACAGGGTTGCCCTGAAAATTTTCGCGGTATGGAATATACTTTTTACATTCAGGATTTTTAAACAACTTGCGCTTGCCCTGAAAAACAGAGGGTGCCCTGAATTCACAGTACTGAATATATATTTTTTATTATTCAGGATTTTTGAGCAACTAGCGCTTGCCCTGAAAATTTTCACGGTATGGAATATACTTTTTACATTCAGGATTTTTGAACAACTTGCGCTTGCTCTGAAAAACAGAGTTGCAATGAAATTTTTCACTGTATTGAATATACTTCTTGCATTCAGGATTTTTGAGCAACTTGCGCTTGCCCTGTAAAACACAGGGTGCCCTGAATTCACTGTACTGAATATGTATTTTTTTTTATTCAGGATTTTTGAGCAACTTGCGCTTGCCTCAAAAACAGAGTTGCCCTGGAATTTTCACTGTATTGAATATGTATTTCTTATCATTCAGGATATTTAAGCACTTGCGCATGTCCTGAAAAACAGTTGCCTTGGAATTTTTCACTGCATTGAAATATTTTTTTATCACCCAGGATTTTTGAGCAACTATAGCGCTTGCCCTGAAAACAGAATTTGCCCTGAAATTTTTCAAGCCCGGGGGGGGCGGCCGACTACCCGCCTCGTACGCATATGGATACATCATAAAATCAGCTAAACCAAGCATGTTGAAATAGGACAGATTTGAAATTTGACTCAGAAAATCAATTAAACGTCCATAATTGTCTTCAGGGTTGATGTAATTGGGCCCAACCAAAAAACCACCCGGGTGCTTTTATAAAAGCCCACTTGATACAAACCAATAAAACCCACCATAGATCCCACTCTTTTCTTTTCCTTTGAAAAATGTACTGTGAAGTTGTAGGTAGATTAAGCAGCACACTCGTACAGTTAACTGTAAATTTTTTTTTAATGAAACAAAACGAACAGCAACGAAATGTGAAGGACTCGAAAAAAAAGAAGAAAAACTCCAACAGTTTGAGTAAATTCTACTGGTTATCTTCTACAGCCCTGTAAATCGGTATATTTTAATCAATTTTTCTGCCTTCTCTGCATCCAAACTGTTGCTGATGTTGGACCATACCAAACCATATGTTGAAAAAATACACTATAAAGATGCTGAACTAGCAGGGCATGTAGGCTACATAAACTTGACGTGAAACGGCAGTTTGTGTGGGAGTGGCTTTTCTCTGTTTGCTGTGTGCATACTTGCCAAACCATACCACTTTGGAGTGAATTGACCAACAAAACTTTGCGAAAACAATGATGAGGCGGAATGGGACAATTCGGTGACGCCGTTTTGGCGATGGATGTTTCGGTGATAAATGCGTTTTACGACATGATACCTTTGATGGGACCGCTTATTGTGTAATTCTTCAAATAAATTTGTGTTTAACCTTGGGTTCAGGTTTAGCTTTAGGGCAAACAAACATCCTTTGTAATCTAATCTTCGAAGTACATTAGAATTCGCCTGTAAGGTTTTCGGCTATAACGACAGTTCGCCTATAACGACCCTTTTCCTTCATTCCCGGCAGAATCCCTATCTTTTTTGTATATTGGAGTTCAGCTATAATGACTTCGGCTATGTCGTCACTTCGACCATAGCAACGCTTTTCGTCGTTCCCTTGAAGTGACGTTATAGGGCAGTTGTACTGTATTTCAGAAACACACTTTTTTTTCATATAAAACATTTCCGACCACCATCGCCGTAACATCCCGTCGCCGAAACGGCATCGCCGAAACATCCCGTCGCCGAAACGGCATCGCCGAAATGTCCTAGACCCAAGATGGGGTACCTTTTTTACCCTCAAGTTTGAATACCATAATAGGTATAACGAGATATTATTGTGTAATTCTGAAAATGGTGATATTGCATGATGCAATACAAACAATTCAGAATAGGGTTGTTGTGTTTTTTTCTAAAAAGGGAACAAAAACCTGTTTCTTTTCAGAAAACCCAAAAAAACGAATTAAACAAAAACAAAACACCCATGTGAATTGTTTTTTTAAAACCCGTTTTTTTTTCAACCCTTAATCTTTCAATCCTTTTTTGTGATTTTCCCTTGATCGCCCGATCTGGAAGAAGTCATGTCACTATCAGTTTGATTGGGTGTACGCCGCACACCTAAAGTATAGGTCTCTTGTATTGAAGAAGCTGAAAATTACTGGCATTTGAATACATAAAAATTAGTATTGACAATAAATCAAGTTTCGTAAAATTAAATCCGTGCAGCATGTTAGTAGACTTACGATAGGAAAATCATCTAGTTACCGCATCTCAATTTTTGTAATTTCACTCTTTGGATGCCTGGGGCCGGCGCGGCCTTCTCCCCGCGCTCTGCACGCCACTGCCGTCCACACTTTCGCTGTTGTTATTATTTCGCTTCACATAAGAAAATGTGCTATTTTGCTTCATCTGGCTTGACTAAATAGTATTAAGCTGCGTTTCACATTGTTTTTACTTTATTCCCACAAAGGTTGAACAGCAGCTCTGGTCTGTGACATGGTTTACTCTCTACTAGACAGGCTCAGTCTGCTTTCTACTTAGTCCACTCTACAGTACTGTGAACTGTGCATCGGCAACATCGTATGACTGTGATGCAACAATAACGTAATCGAACAAGTGACGCAACAACTATCAATATTTCTTGTTCTAATATCTGCACTCAACCTCCTGTATAACTACCCAGGGCTCCCATTGCTGGTTTTTTTCACCCAGATCTGTTTTTCTGAGTCCATCTGGGTGTCTAGGTTTAATTTTGAAAAATCCTAGCAAATCTGTTTTTTTTAAGATAAAAATTTGTTAACGTGCTATAGTAAATATAATAGTAAAATAAGCGTATCTTCTGGTTATTATAGGCTAGTGTTCACATGCGATCATCAGGGTGAAAAATAAAAAGTACTCAAATCGGTGAAATAAAACGTCTTCAGCCGATTTTGCACCCGTATCAATATCATCATAGGTGTACGGGAGTGATTATTTTTGGGGATGCAAAAAATTTTTTCCCAAATTTGATCTTGTTTTTCACAAATAACGTGTAAATAACAATTCTTAATATTAAGATTAAACGTACCATTGTAAGCAAATCAAGGTGTCTGCATGTCTAATTACCATGCAATAATCAAATATCAGTAACAAACAAATTTGTGAGTTAAGTCGCGCTCCTGTAGTTTTTCATGTATGCCTAATTACCAATTACCGAGGTTCAAAGCCGTACGACCTCAACTAGCAATCAAAATTCTGCATAGCTACATGTGAACAATGGTAATATTTATTGTGCTGAAAAATGTTAGCTAGTTGCAATAAAATCCCCAAAAAAATTGCTGTTCATGCCACCACATGTTGTTCCGAATCTTCATTTTCAAGTTTTTATAAGCGTTCTAAACTTGTTCTTCCAACACGATCATCTCAATAGTTAAGATCGTTTTTTTCATAGATGTGTGCATTTGTGTTGGCCACAATCGCAATCAATTTAGAAAAGGAGTAAAATGTCAAGTTACAATCTGAAGTATTACATGGCCGCAAGTAGGTCAAGTCTCAAGTAAGGAGAGGGAAAGGAGGCAATTTAATACATAGCGTATAGCTTAGCCTTCCACATTAGGCAATCTTCACTGCAGTGCGTTGTACTTAAAATACAGTACTACAACTTACTTAATCGTTTACAGCTTCTAAAGTCGCATTATGAAAACCAAAAATCCAATCCAGTTTAGACAGTGAATGCTGTTCTGGATAATTTTGATACTAATATGAGACAAATGGCCAAAACGTTTCAGCAAAAAAATAGGCTGGAAGCTATATCAATAGTTCAAACATGTGTCCTTATCCAATAAATATCCTTGATTTCGGGTATTATGGCGTAACATCGAAGATGGCTTAGATAACTCGGAGTTTGCAATACTTATAGCCAGGGTTTTTTTTAAGGAAAATGTTAGGAACCCGGTTTGGATCTGTAGGGACCCGATTTCTCTAATTCTAGGGACCCGATTTTTTCTGATTTTAAGGATCCGATGATAATTTTCTCTGTTTCTAGGGACCCGATTTGAAATTCCTAAAACGCTAAAACGCCGTAAAAAACCTGCTTATAGCTGTATTTGCAGTTTGCCACATTTTACTGCATCACTAGAAAAACTATTTTTACTTGTTAATCGTGTTACAACAAAAACAAACTTGCTAAAACCAAGACTGTTAAGGAAAATTCAAAACAAGCATTGTCAAGAAGCCAGCAAAACGGCTACTATATACTAAGTCCGAAAAGTGAGAGATGTCGATAACGGAGTATGTTACCACTTTAACTAGTTCATATAAAATGTCTTGAATAACAGAAAAGTGATCCAAATGTTAATTTTAACAAAATTTAAAGCGATAATCAATATGCCATGTGAGTCTCATGTAACATGGTTTACTCGAAAGCCTCCACGGAAAGGAATTATAATTCTACCATCTGTGATTCCATTAAAAATGATATTGATGACGGCAGTTGGCGCAAGGCCGAAGCCTGAAGTTTGCTTCTTTCCGGGGCGGCTGAGGTGAACACTCTTGCTCAAGGAGCGCTACGGCGATTGACTCAGTGGCTGCGGATCGAAATCCCAACCTTCCAATTGTGAGGCGGAGTTGCCGTCACCAAAATCAAATCAGTATCTGTCACCAAACTCAAATCAAACTGTGGTGGGGATAGCAGAGAGTGAATCCAGTTGACGGTTTGCACGAAAATATGCAGCCAGAGTCCAGCCTGGAAATTGTCAGTTCATCTTATGGGTAGCCAAACGTGAGGATCAGCAATTTTTCTTCTGACAAAAGAAAGCGTAGTGTTGAAAATTTATATCATGACCTATTAGGCTGAAATTAAAGTCGTTCAGCAGCAGATCATAACAGCAACGAGTTGAATGTGTAGCTACTTTAGGTTGAAACTGCAAACCGTATCCAATTAATTATCCATGATAACGAACATCGTTATCGTAAGCGAGTTTGAATGATTTACACTTTCAGTTCTATGAAGTTGTTGGCATTGGCTAACTAAGAATTATTCACAAAGAGCCTTACATTTTTCTAGTCCATCTTTGCAGTGGAAAATTTTTCGAAGGACAGCTTGTTGCAGAATACTTTTTACAAGCGCACCACGTCAATTTACGTATCGCTGTTTGAGAAGCCCCTGCTGTTTATTGTTTACAGAAAAATTGTATAAATGCCGTAAACTGGTGTATTTTTTAATTTTTCGATAATAAAAATCTTATCGCACAAAAAAACTCGTAGGTCGCATTCAAACAAAAGATGTTTCCGGTCTTATGATGTGTCAGCTTTTTACTAACAGGGAGTTCTGCTTACCTACTGATTATTGCGCAATTCATTAAACAAAATGTGATCTCTGCATTCTGACCTTTTCGTTTGATGAAGAAGTTTCATAACGCACGTCACCACAATTTAGTGATAAAAATATTCATTCAATTTGTTTACTGTTCCCACGGAATAACCGGTTTGCCCTTTTGCAGGCCTTGGTAAAAAATGGGAGTTCATTTTCTGGACGACCGAGCATATCTATCGTTGACATGCTTACTCAAGGACACGGTATCGCTTTCTTAGACTACGGAGACTTCTGGAAAACTCAAAGAAAATTCGGATTGATGACGCTTCGCGGGTAATGAAAAAATCATTGGTAATGTTGAACGCATGCACTTTACATAAAATGGTTAGTGGAAAACTTCAGTTGAGCTTATCTACGAATTAAGAGCAATGCTAAACTTTTCTTTCAGTTAATCTCTACTGCTCAATAATAGCCCTATAGTCTATACCAGGGGTGGCCAACGTTTTGGGCACCATGCGCCAATTTTTCCAAACGTGGGTAGAGATGCGGCTACCGTCGGACATTTCTTGTAACAATGTTACTTCACATCATTAATGATCTACGAGGTAATATAATCAAATACAAATGAAATATCTGGTAAAACAGCATATAAACTTCAAGTTTACTTACTTTTTAATGAGATTTCAAACACTTCACCTGGTTTTCAATGTTTGGAGCTAAATTTGTGACTGAAAGCATCAGAAAATTATTCAATTTTGAATCAGTGAGGCGCGACCTCGTTTTTCTTTTAATCAATTTCTTGGACGAAAATGCTTATTTGCATGTGTACGTCGTTTGAAAACGACATACATATAACATGAACGAATTTTCTTAGTTCTGGGAAATTTTTGCATGGCAAGGATCGCCAGAAATTTGTCAAGTCGTAGTTCCCCTAGGACTGAAAAAAGCGCATCAAATTTCGTTTATAATATTAAATTTGATTTGAAGTCAAGAAGTTCCATTTATATGTTACTTGGCATTTTCATTTATCTTTCATTCACCAAGTGAGAATGGATTTACAAATCCCAAAATTCAGTCTTAGTCTTTAGTAAAATCACAAAAGCGATTTCCAAATTGGTCTCGCAAAAATGTTCATAGTGCATTTTCTCATATTGCCATTGTCATTCAATCCGCTCCTTTAAATACGGAGACTAGCTGTATATTATCATTTACTAACTGCGAAATGAAGAGTTTTAATTTCACCTGGGAAGTTTGTTTCACGATAATAACAGGCATCTCATAAGGGATTTTGAAGGAAAAAAAATTGATAAAAACATTGGAAAGGCCTACTATCCTACTTTATTACGATTATAACTGTGCAATGCGCCACTTCAAATCATCCAATGCGCATGCGCCACAGGTTGGCCATCCCTGGTCTATACTGACTAAACTGAAAATGTCCTCAGAAGTAAGGCGAGAACACCGACACGGTTTTTCAGTCCCGCGTGCGCCGCTTTTCTTGCTGAATTTTTGCACAACCATAACTCCCAAGGCCTAGCCGATTGAGGTAGAGAGCTGTTCAAACCATCTAAAGATGCGGGAGGTCTTGTAGTTTCGATTAAAAAAATTGTCAAGTTTTGGATTTTGTTTAATGTCGATGACGTCATAATGGGAGTAAGTTTTTGCCTTTTGGATGACGTCATCGGCCTCCTGGCACCAATCCAACGATCCGATTTCATGGCTCAAGGTTTTATTTTAAGCTAGACTATAATCCGAGTGTTTAGAGCCCTTAATTGGCTTTGTAGCATTTCTGGATCCAAAGTTATGACTCAAAAAAACAATTTTGGGTGAAATATCTGTTTTGCTTTTTTTTCCATAAAACGTTCGTTGGCCAAACTATAAACAAATTTTTTGCAAGATGGTTATCGCACCGCAGTATTTGGAAATCAAGATTGTAAAAATGACAAAGATACAATGGCAGCACCAATCACGTACTATGGCATCGTAAATAAGCCACCTACGCACGAAGCATTTACACCGGTATTTTTGTAGATGGTACAACCCGGTTTTCACTCTCTGGATAAGTGTGAAGGTAGTAGTATCACAAACGTGACGCACAAATTGAAATTGAAAACGTGATCCCCTCTGTGTGAAATATTTCTTGCTACCTTTTGCCCTGTTCTTTCACGTGTTTTGATCTTTTGACCACCAGTGCGCTAGCAATGTTGTCAATTCCAAAACCCTTTTAACGCCCGCGGTGGCCGGCGATAATACGATGGGCTATAAGTTTTGAACGGATTGAGCTAGAGAGTCAGTGAAGCATCGTCGGATCCGGACGACAGCGACGAATCTTTTGAGGTAGGTTGCCCGCACTTGTGACGTCGTTTTAGGGGAAACCGGTTTTTGCGTTGCCAAGAAAAATGAGTTGCTTCAATTCAAAAGGCCACAGAACTTATACCAAAAAGTTGGAAACAAAACTTGCTATATAAAAATGTCGGTATAAGGACGTTAGCTTTGCGATTATGATGAAAAAATTTTAAATTCTTTTTGGTGGGGGTGAAACGGGGCAAAATCCAAGGATTTCTGTTTTATTTTGCGGTTCAAGCCACTTTCCAGCCAATCAACACTCACGAACCGTCTCAAAGTTACAGAACAGGTGTTTTTAATGTCTTACAACATCCCACCCAATTTCAACACAAAATATTGACAGGAAAATATTTTTATTGAAGAAACAAATCCCCTAGGTGGCTGAGCCAATTTTTGATCTTTTTTACGCCATAACTCCACAACTCCTTAGGCTAGCAGGCTAATCAAGGTCTCAAAGCTTCATATTTGCACCTAGATCTTTTTAAAAGACACACCGAGTAAATAGTTGGACCTAAAATTGTTTTTGGCATCATGCAAGTATGTGCCGCTATATGACAATTGCAAAAAAAGGCAGGATCTTTAAAAATTGTGCGTTTTTACCTTATCCTTGTTAACTGCTCTTTGCTGTTGCTAAAAGAAATGTTGCAGAGTTTATCAAATTATCGTGATGTATCCAATATATATTACCATGGAAATCTCAAACAACTGGACAAATATTTTCCGCTGCATATTGAAAAAAACATTTGGAAATTGAAGCGCTCAGTTCACCAATCGTAACCGACTTAGTTGACAATGAACCCAACCGAGTAATAGTTTCATTTCCTGTCTTTACATTAGGCAAAAACGATACTTTACTCACCTGGGTATATGATCTGTTTCATAGATTTGGTATGGGTAAAAGAAGCATGGAGGACAAAATATTGGAAGAGGCAGATTATTTAAATGAAGAATTGCAGAAACAGAACGGAAAGCCTTTTGACATTGCAGTGAGTTGTTTGTAGAAATAGAACTTAAATCAGTGTTTAAATCAGCTGGCTTAAACTCAAATATGTTGAATCTGATTTGATTTCAGATAAAACTTGGCGATACTGTTTCCAACGTTATTTGTTCTGTTGTATTCGGTCGTCGTTTTCCTTACAACCATCCATGGTTCGCCAAAACAGTTGAAATCATCAGCAAATGGTAATGACTTTTTAATTATAGAAAACGTTGTGCATGAAATAAAGATGTTGAAGTTACTGAAACGATTTTTTGATTATTTACAGGATTAGCGACCCGGAGGAAACTTACAAGTTGGGATTTCTGATGTTCATGCCGCAGTTACGATTCATTCCACCATTTAGAAGTGTTTTCAACGAATTGATGAAGGATTTCGACTTCGTCTTGGGTAATACGTGTAATGTGCTGCGAACTTAAGGTTTCGTCGCACCTCATTTTGTGAAAACCTATGCTTACCGCTAAAGTAACGGGACGCCCAAATGGTTGGAACCGGGGCTTTCGTCTCATGTAGAATCGGAGCTAATGCAACATTGGCCGCATGTCGATGTTACATACCCACGACAAGAATGCATAATTGGAGTTATTGCGCTAAAAAGCGTGTGAAATGTATCATTTTTGTCGAAGACGAACTTTATTAATAGCATATCCCATGAAACCAATCAAATATTTTCGCACTCATAAATCACACCTACAATGAAATAGGGCCGTACTTTTAAATGTATGTGAATTGTCCAACTCTGTTTGCTCAGAAGAGACATTCCCATACTTTCACAAATGCACAAAACCCTGGGCTCCCTTAAAATATTTTCCACGTTAGCCACAGGTGTTGTTGAAGTTACATGCACAACAAAAACAAGCAAACACAACTGCAGCTGATTAGGTGCAATAACAGCTTTTTTATTGAAACAACCACATCCGGTAGCGATTCCAGTCAAACGGAATTCTGTATCTATTATGGCCTTATCATTCTCAGCCTGGAAAGCGTTATTCGCCATGTTTAACATTTCAACAATGAATAGCGGAGATGATTTTTTCTTTATAGGGCACAAGGAGTAAATTATATTTGATTTCAAGGTGGTTGGTTGAGAATTTAGATACCTGGAACAAGTTGTTCTGCCAATGCATTGGTGAAGTCGTTGTAAGTGTTCGAAAAAAATAAACATTTGCCGTGACATCATTCACTATATGCTCCTTGAAAAGAGAGTTGATCCTGTTGGATAACAAGCGTTGTTCCTGGCGTAGTAGATGTGTTAATTGGCTCTTGTGCTCTCTTTGTGAACTGAAGATCATAAAAACACATTGTTTTTCACACATATATGAAAAAGATTTGCGCAATTACGTAAACCCACCATAAAGTTAACTTAAGATTGCAACATTTAGTGAGCGTTTTGAATTAGAAAACACTACTCCCACAGTGTAGTCGTTTGATGGTCTTAGCTAAGAAGCAGTTACTTGACTTTTTTCATGGACACAGGTAAAAGCGCTATTTTGCAGTCACGCTGACCTTCCGTCAAATATTTGTCTGAAAATCTGATCATTTTGAATGTAAATATTTTTAACGTAAAACGTACTGTTCACATGGCATTCATTGAGTGTCGAATGCACCGCAATACCACTCAGGTATGAATTTTGCTGTACTTTAAAGTTTGCCAATATACATTGCAATTTGTGTTTCCTTGAAATTACACTTGAGTAACAGAAGTGTGTAAGGTTGCCAATGAAATCCCATTGGCAATTATAACTTCTTATGAAGAACATTTTTTTTAAACTTAACCAAAATGCGTCCTTTCCTCGAACATACAAAGAGAGAACGAACATCTTATCAGGACTTGTCCTTTGTTAGAAAAAATTGAAGTAAGCATACCATTTTTTTCATGGTGTATTCAATACTATTGTTTCTATTTTCTACCACGTTCAAAGTGTTGTGAACGTGCTGTTGGCGAAAGATTGAGTTGATAAGAATCACATAAAATGATCTTAATCTGTTCCCTGAGTTGAATCTAACAAAAGGTTTTGGCGTACCGAAACTAAGAGCGTTTTATATACAAACTAAAAGTTTTGTTATATTCACAGTTATAGTTTTTTTTATGAAACAAATGCAAGAATATTAAGAAAAATGCGATGATTTCCTAAACTATTTCTGTAAATGTGATAGGTTTATAGGTAAAATGCAGAAAACATTTTTCTACGCGGTAAGACCAGGAGCGGATTATGTGGTTCGAACCCCGGCGGCAAGTGAAACTCATGAGGTCCTTATGACGATACCAACACGGCATAAAACTCTTGTTAAGATTACAATCCTTTTATCAGCATTCAGGAGTATTTGCTTTCGTACTGCATGATTGTTTGCTCGATAATCTACAGCATGCTACATATGAAGTACCTAAGTATTAAACTTAATCCTTGTACATTGTTTGAGGTCACGGATCAAGTCACAAAATTCAAGTCTACGAAAAATGTCGTTCTCAACTGATATCAGTGTTGGACTGTTTAGTGTTCCTTGATTCGTTGTTGATCTAATATTGTTTTTTATTATCTTGAACTTTGAAAATGATCGTTAGTCACTAAAATTTTTTACAGGGATGGTCACATAAACCAATGTAACACAAGAGTTTTAAACATTAACAAGTGTAAAACATTGAACAGTTTCTAAGTTATACTTCTTAATGTATACTAAATGCGGAATTGACCATAACAATGGTTTATTTTACACAAATTTATTAAACTGAACTTAGTCCCCAACCATATCTTGTTTCTCAGTTATCTGAACATTTTTCTGAAGATCGGACGCCTTTTTACGAAAATCCTGAATACTATTAGGTGTCACAGCCGAAATACCTTTGTTGAAAATTTGTCTCTGGATGACAAGTTATCACAAGGTGTAGTTGAATTATCTGCAAAAACTCTCTGTTTTCTTTGTCTTTGGGTCTTTGCGGCACGGTTGGCGACAAAGCTTTAGCCTGAGTTTACAAACTTTCCAAAATAATATTTTATGAAATTATGCTTGTTATATTCAAGCGATTTTCATAAATCCACTACATTGCGTACATCGAAATTTACGGCTTGCAGTGCGACACTTCCACCGTTAATGCGTTGAAAAATAGAATTCTGCAGTACACTCAGGAAAGCGATTTTGGGCTTGCCAACATATTGCAAAGGCGGCTGCGCTGCAATATGGCATTTGCAATCATATTTCGGAGCATTTCATTTCCTTTGTGAAATGCAGATACTTTTGTCGTATTTTATCCCCGCCTGAGTGGCTTGTGAGGTCATATCTTGTAGGAGAGTGGCTCCATGGTTTATGCGAGTGTCTATAATGGGATCAATACTATCTTCCGTGGTGCTGTTCAACCGATGTCAAGCGAAATTTCTGACTTGCGAAATCGCTGCGTTCATTGCATCTGTGCGTATGCAGAGTGATATTCCGGGTCATGCCTTTCGCAAGCTGTGGCTGTTCAGCGAGATATCAGACATGCTGAGAACATGTTGATTAGGGTTAGGGCTGGATTTTCTTAAGGAATATGTTAGGGACCCGATTTCTCTGATTCTAGGGACCCGATTTTCTCTGATTCTAGTGACCCGATGATAATTTTCGCTGATCCTAGGGACCCCATTTTCCTTTCTACGGACTTGATTCGGGTCCCTAAATCACTTCTAAACACCCTGGTTAAGGCAAGAAAAAGAAAAATAATTGACGTCCAAGAGAAAGTGTAATCTTTTTCAGTAGTTAGATATTCCCAAACTGTCGCTTATTGTGGACTATCCGACGACTACGTCAAAAATTTCAAATTTGTCAGAAATTTCGCAGAAGTTAGAAAATTCGCTTGACACATGGTCCCCAAATAAATACAATCACTGTTCCTTTTTTTCTGTAAACTGCATTCTCCAGAAATTCTTATGTAAACCAGCTCTGTAGGATCTTAGCGCCCGATTCTTAGCTGTGAAAGGATTTCTTTCAGTAGACAGTGAACGTACTGTAATTTGCATAAATTCAACTCCAGCGTAACCTATCTAAGTCAAGAAGTCTAATTTACGTAACCTTCGTTTATTTCAATGTCTATTGATATCTCTGACCCTCACATTTCCTCAACGACCCTGTATCACATACTATGACAGTAGTGGGCAAACTTATTCAACAGAAGAGCCTTTGGCAGAAAACCCAAAACACCAGCGAGCCGCAAAATCAGTTTTTATTGTCAAATACAGTTCGATTAAGAATGCACGTTTTACGTAAAATGGCCTACATCGAATCGCGTAGACTCCTTGGCAACCAACCTGACGAATTCGTCCAAATACATCGATAAATGAAACAAACATTATAATATGAGGGGACAATTCGCTATCAATTTGAAATACTGCTATTGAGCTAGAAAAGCCACACGAAACATGTCGGCGATCCGCAGGCGGCTCCGGAGCCGCAGTTTTCCCACCAATGTGCTCTGACCATATTCTTGAACAGGTTAGCATTGGTACTTTCTAACACTATTTTGTCAACAAATGAATAGGTATGCTTAATAGTGACGTCACACTATCATTTGTTCTGGCTCCAAACTATTACGCACCGCATGAAAGTTATTGTTTGTCAATTTGTGTCTCTGTTACCACTCGAATCATCCTCTCGTGCCTATGCGATTCTATCAGATGCAACATCACACAGAATAGAATCAAAAAACATGACAGTGAAATGTTTTGGTGTTGAGCGTTTCAAAAGAACGTCTAAACATGAAATGAAGCCAGATTGTCAGCATGTTTTTGCTAGAGTATGTGTCAGCTTGTAATTTGTGCATTCACCAGTCAACACAACATTAGCACTGTTAGAAAAACTTGAAACTTAAAGTGCATTTTTAGGATAATATACAAACCGTTTTTTACCAAATTAGTTCATGTAAAGCTTTCAACTATGTTTGGTCGTTACTCTGATGTACAGAGATTTTTAATTAGTGTCGATGAATTTTCTGCTTCGAAACTTTCCGAAAAACTCAAAAAAACTCTTTAGAAAATTACCAAAAATAATTTTGAGTAAATTTTCGTGTTGGCAATGGCACTTTTAATTGCGTATTTTTTGATAAACGCTTCCCATGTTGTATAAAACCCGTGTCTTATTTGGAAACTATCTGAAAAACTAACCATAAGCAAACAAGATTTTTTCTTAAATCAAATGACCTATTTTCCGAAGTGGGGAATTGCGTGGAATATTTAACGTCTGATTATGCAACAAGTTGACGAAATTCTATTTTCTTATTTTCAGCTGTGTTACCGGAACAATATAGGGGAAATGTTTTTTTAGTAAAAAGGCAGAATTAGAAAATGTAGAAACAGTGAAGAGTTGAAAATCTCTTTGATGGCATCCAGCAATATTTTACTAAATGCTGCAACATTAAAACGAATGCCCTCAACTTTTCAACGCAGTGGATGAGTGGCTACGTTGCCTTACACAAACTTCAAGTTCCTAATGCAAAATACCATAGATTTTCCTGTTGGCGGCTCAAAGCTATATTTTAGATAGTTACAGCAAAGTTATCATGAAAAGATAAATTTTGAAAATCACGTCCAAGTATGACGGCTGTCTTAGAACGTGATACTTTAATAGATGCATTCTGTAAAACTAAAAGTAAGACGAAACTTTCAAACACCTTTTCGTGCTAGGTTCATTCGAGAAAGAAGTCGAAAAGCATGAAGAAGAGTTTCAAGAAGAAGACATTCGCGGTTTTATAGATGCTTTCCTACTTGAAATGAAAAACAACAAGGAGACATTTACGGTATTTTGAATTGCAACACGTTTTTTATGGTGGCCCAAAAAACGACAAAATTTGATGACGAGCAACCACATATGATCCCCTCTCAATTTGTTCCGTTACATAGAAACGTTAGTCTTAAAACGTTTCTGCTTTAAATTCAGACCGGAAGAGAGACTCAATGGCATGTCATTTTCAAGTGATATTTCGAACACGAAATCGCAAAATATAAGCAGAATCATGTCATCAAACGACAACGAAACGTTTATTTAGGCTAATAGGAACAGAGAGTGCGTGACTTCTGTTGTTTGTTTTGGTTGTCTGCAGATCAGTTGAGTTTCCTCTTCATGTGGAGAACATCACAAACTGCAATGTTCAAACCACTTCACACCTCCCTCAGCAGTGTCATTCACAACACATGCCTTCGCCATTCGCTCTTTTCCCCTGTAGTAGTTTTCAGAGCCAGACCATGACATACGGAGGAAATCTAAGAAAGGATGGTTCAAAGCCGAAGCGATGGGACTACTGTGTTATTCTTGCTGAAGGAAAGTTATCAAATGTAGTGTCATTTGTCATTTTCAAGTTCCTAANACTCTGTTTTCATCGAAACCTCAAAACAATCCTTGACACATTTTAGGATTTTTCTTCAGTAGGAACATCCGATAATAATGTCAACACCATAAACTCGTCACATTTATACCTAAGGTGGTTTACATGCATTTTCGACGAGACACTTTTTCTATCCTATCCCATGGCAACTTGTGCACGTCACGTGCCATGGGATTCCCACGAAACTAGTAATGCAAAGTACATGATATCATGCGCGTGTCTAGAGTCTAGCTTTTTACAGAGCCTTGGTTAGACAAGCACAATCTCCTCCCTATTAGGTAGGCCACGGCTTGGAGGGTATCAATGAAAATTGGGTGTACCTTTTTGATTTCCACCTGGAAAAAGGACAACAAGCTTGTTTTCGGGGGTCACTACATTATTGCATTGAGTCTCTACATGTAATACTTACTGGGCTCTGAGCATGTAATGATGGTATTCAACATGGGAATATTCCTAATATTGAGGTTGGAAGTACGTACTAACACAAAATCAAAAAACGGCAAGAAAGGAGTCTTCAGGAGAATTTCTTGGTCCCTAATACAGGGAGAATACTTATAACAAACATGGTGACAGGAACGCTGTAGAAGTTAGCGATTAGGTTTATTTTCACGACATTTGTAGATTGTCTAACTGAATCTCATGGTTCATTTTTGAGCCGGTTGAATAGTACTTCGGGTCATAGGCGTCAGAAGGGGCTGGCAGAGGCCTTGGCCCCATGGATTTTGAAATAGATACCAGCGTATTTTCCTATTGACCTATTGGTAGAGAATTGTTTATCTCTTAGTTTCGAGTTGCTAAAATGAAATTTTAGCACTATTGACGGCCCCCCTGGAGAAAATCCTTTGACCAACCTGCAAAAATTCTCTATTGCTCCTGGAAAGTCCTTATGACGCCCATTCTTCGGATTAGAAGAGAATTCGTGGGGTCATGGGTCATGCCCAAGCTGTTGCCATGGGAATCATAAGTCTTGCTGTTTCGAGATCTGATTTTTTTATTTTGGAAGGATCCATTTGCCGCATGGAATTTTAATGGTTGTTCAATTTTAGCCGTTTATGTGGTACAGTTGGCTAATCACCCGCCACCAAAGCTGGTAGGCTGGGATCTTCATCCGGTCGGTCATAAGCTAGTCTCGTGCTCAACTTTGTTGGGTTGATGAAGGAAAGCGACTACCCAGAGATACTGTCATTGACTCGTCACCAGTGCAATATTCTCTGCAATAGCAGCCACAGTGGTGTGTTTAAGGGGAGGCGAGCGAGGCACCCCCTCCCCTTTTTGGGACCCCCCTTGAGGTGTTACGCGTGTAAATTGTCGTTATTTTTGATGAAAAACGTATTATTCGCTCATATCATGTACTACAAAGCAGATCATAAGTAAGCGCTCTGCTTTCAAAGGGCCCACTCAGAAACTGTAATGTGCAGGTACTTTGCGTTCAAAGGGGCCCCAACAGAAACTGCAATTTGAAGATAATCTGCTTTTAAAGGGGCCCCCAACAGTCATTGAAATGTGGAAGTACTCCGCTTTTAAACTTCATTGAAGGGGCTGTAATGAAAGTGCAATGTGTAAGTACTGTGCTTTCAAAGAGGCCCCAAACAGCAACTGTGATGTGTAAGCACCTTACCTCCAAAGGGGCCCCCAACAGCAATTATAATGCAAAATTCCATGGTTTCAAAGAGGCCCCAACAGCAGTTGTAATGTGTAAGTACCTTACTTTCAAAGGGGCCCCCAACAACAATTGTAATGTTTAAGTACTTTGATTTCAAAGGGGCCCCCAACAGCAACTGTAATGTGCAACTACCTTGCTTTCAAAGGGGCCACCACCAGAAATTGTAATGTGCAAGTAATATGCTTCCAAAGGGGACCCAAAGAGCAACTGCAATGTGCAAGTAGGCTACTATGCTGTCAAAGGGGCCCCCAACAGCAACTGTAATGTGTAAGTACCGTCCTTTCAAAGCGACCCCACCACCATCTCCAATGAGCAAATAAAGAAAACTTCAAACCAACTTCTATACCTAAGAAAATTGTAGAATCGGTTAAATTTCTACCACAAAGTTCTGAAAAGACCCTATAAAATAAAAGCAAATAGGCCTACTTATACCTAATGACAACGTTTTCTACCAAATGGTAATTTCTTATACCAAATGATTATTTTTAGTGATTGAAGTATTTGGTATATTGATAATTAATTTATGAAAATAGTACATTAGTGAACATTTCCATCAGAAAATAAGACAACATGCAATTTTTATAGCAGGGACCACACTAGGCTACATCTTTTACTTTATAGGACATTTTCTTCTTAGTTTGCAAAGTAATTTTGTATTGCTGGTGTTGCGCTGCAAAGACTGTTAATAATCAAGGCTGCATTCATGCTTCTTAACACGTAGCAGAAATGGCAATTTTGACTATTATGAATGCTAATTTTTTCTACAGATATTTCAGGTATTTTAGGTGGTTTGATTTAGCCTCTGCATGAAGTCACAGGTCATTTGAAGCTTGACTAGTAAATGGTTGGTTTAAGGCAGACATGGTAGGTGATGTTTACGCTCTTTTGCCAGCTCTTGGCCAGTGTAGCTTGAACCGTTTTTTCTTAGCACAGATTTAAGCAATTGTGTAGGCTACTTGCTGTAGTAGTACTGTTTTCGATAAGGTACATGATGAATTATTTCCTACTTTTGCACATTTTTCAAACAACTAGTCTCAATGCAAGATGAGGGCAGCCTTGACTCATCCAGCCTCAAAGCTTTTCAAAACAAGTCTCTAATTGGATGCCTTTGTATGTTATGTTCTTGCAGTTAAAAGGATGAAATTTAAAACAAATTTAGTGTTTTAAATGTTCTTGGTTGCTTTTTATAGTTTCATGGATTCCCACAAAGACATGAATGTGAACAAATTCAAGATACCAGCTACCAAGCATTTTTTCAAAGGACGAGGGTGTGAAACTTTCAAAGGGGTAAACTCTGTAGTTTATTGATGGTGAATGCAGAGAAATGGGGCGCGAAACTAAAGAGGTGTGGGCGATGCGAACTTGCTATTGCCTAACTTTTATGTGTTGCCAGCCTTGTCTTCCCAACTTTCAGTGTTTTCAAAGTTGTGTATCGTGAACACCCTTTTGCATTTTC
>JGI24158J21664_10002848_pt1 | contig 21347 bp, 13 predicted proteins | sample Ectturendosymbi3_FD_21664 | JGI IMG/M metagenome (IMG submission 21664)
AATTTAGCCAAACGTCGCTTCGTAGATTTTTGGAAAAAGATCTGAACTCTTTTCGTTAACGACGTTGGGTGTGGAATTAATGAAGAATGATTCAATGAAACATCTTTTTCTAAATCATTCTCAAAAGTAACGATCTGGGTTTTCGACCATTTCATTCGATGTTCCAATTCTAATGTATGTTTATCAAGAGCACTTTTTTCAGGATGAAGATGTGTTATATAGTTAATATGTTCTTTCTTGCGTGTGTTGAATGACCTTTTTGTTTCGCCAAAGTACTTTTGGTCGCAGTCACCACACGGTAGGTAATATACCGCGCCTTGACGATCAAAAGGGTGGACAGGATCTTTCCCATTTCGGGGTAAAGACAAGTCTGGCCTGCATTGTAACCAAGGCCATCTCTGGTGTAGACCCTTCTGGCACACTAAAAAATTTGATTACTGTTTTTCGTCTTTTTAATAATAGCTCGTAGTGCATCTGCTTTAGCAGTGGCGTTCTGTCGCTTACTAGATCCGCTCTCATATGTACGTTTCGACATTCTCAAGTTAATGCAAGTAAGCTTACCGTAGATCCACCGTTATCCTGATTACTTTGAAAAAAAAAAACAACTTACACGCGAACCTCACTTTGCTAACTAAGCTAATAAGTTCAAGGTACAAATTGGCCTTGCTAATACATCATGATATGTGTCTATCTAGTTCAACGGTAGTTAAAATATTTTTCTATGCATTGAGCTGTAGAAGGAGCGGCCCAAGATTGCTACAAAACCAACTGAAGTCAAAGAACATCCCAGTTTAACACGCGCGGTATTACAAACAGTTAACATTTTGCTCCATTGAATATCTGCAGCCAAGGATCCGGAGTGCCGGAGTCGACTCCGGCAGGATCCTGCGTTTTTCTTTCAGACCCGGTACCGGAGCCGAAGTCAAAAATTTGTGACAAACTGGATCCGGAGCCAGTTTTCATTTTCAGCAGCAGGAGCCTGCCTGGTTTTCATATATGACATATCACAAGTAAAAACATTGCTGAATTTCGGTTGCATCGATGGTAGCCGGAGTCTGAACAGGAGTCGGATTCTCAAGTTTGAAAATTTTGCAGACTCGGACCTGTAGCGATGTTCAACAATTTCGGAACAGGAGCGGAGTCGAAGACTGAAAATGTGACTACAGCCACTTCTGCCTTCCAGAAGGCCCCCAATTTATAATAGCCTAGGGCCCCAAAAATGAAAATTAGCCTCTGGCCATTATGTTTGCAAAAATTTCGGGGGGCAATTGCCCGGTTTGCCCTTTCCTGATTGCGGCCCTCACGGGCATTATACTGTCTCATGAATGCGATTGTCTTCAATTTAAGTTAATCTGTTTTCAAAATTATGAACTTGTTTTTCTTTTTCCATCGCTTCTGCTTTGTTAAACCGCAATCTAATACTGCTGGTTTATCAAAGCTAATGTCAAGCTGAAGTATATGGCGTAATAGGAAACTTTTGCCTCTCACAATCTAGTTTGTGTTTGAAGATTTGTTCTTTCGCGTCACTTCTCTCAGAAAAGACTTATCTTAATTTTAGTTGGAGTGGTTTCGTTGAGGAGCCTTGAAATTCGACCGATAGGTGGGAAATTCAGCCAAAAAGCGGCGGGCGATGTTGAGCATGTTTCCCAGGCAGGACGAGTCGACATGTGAGTCGCAGTGATTTTGTACGATAAGCGTCAAATTTTGGATGCAGCAGCTACCAGGCCCGCAACCAGGGGGGCAACCGAACAATTGCCTCCACGAAATTTTTCAAAAAATATTGTGAAAGTGCCAATACATTTTCAGTTGTTAGGTACAACAACAAGTTACAATCATTTTGCTTCCCCCCTCCAAATATTTTAGCTGGTTGCGGGCCTTGAGTTTAGCTAACTAAAAATCAGAAAGGCGTAAATTGTGTTTGCACCTTATCAAGAAGCGTTTTACCTATCTGTGCAATATGTCTCAAATCGTTTAACTAATCTGTTGTAATGTATAATGCATACATAGAGATAACAAATGCCCAATACTGTAAGCAGGTTGGCAATTATTAATATATACCGACATAGACATGCTGTAGCTAAAACTAATGGTCACACCCTCTTTCGTTTGGCATGGTGCATTATATTGTCGTCAAAAGGTGTGATGGACAACGATAAAGAAATTAATTACAAAAGCAACAGGTGTACAAGGAGCAATCCTTTTATCGATAATTTTCTTTGCCATTTAATTTCGTGCGATTTCTAAACTTTGAAACTGAGTTCCGAAAATTTGTAATGATCTACCAGGCAATCGTTCCAGCGTCGTGAAATGAGTAATACGTGTGTAGAAAAAACAAACTTTTTCTTTTTCAATAAGAATTGAACTTAAACATGGTGAGTAAAAGTATAACAGGATAGTGACGCAGTGTTTGAACCAGGCCCGTAACCAGCTTGGGACACAAGGAGGGGCGAAGAGTTTTCCGAGAGGGGCCAAAATTTTTTGAAATATGTCCAATATTTTTAAACTATGCCCAACACATTTTTCCAAGGGAGCGAAAAAATTTCTAGAGGGGGCTTCCTCCCCCCTGGTTACGGGCCAGGCTTGAACGCAGGCAATTTATCCACTTGAAGAAAACTCATTTGCTTCTAGAACAAACGGCTCTCAGAAATAGCGTCCGAGAGTATATACCAATGGTTCTCAACCATTTTTAGGGTCAGAGAGAAATCCCGAAATTTGAATCTAAAAATTTTTAAGTTCCCGCATCAAACTTAGACTCATCTGTCCTCATTCGAACTGCGGAAAGTTACTGTTACTTCATTGCTGAAATCATCTCACTATTGTTCTAATAATACACACAATTCTTTTAACCTCTTGTAAACTAATTTTATCGTACCTGCAGCATTAATGGTCTTACTGTAGTGTATTAATGACTTTTACAACATTAAGGAGGGCCGCAAAATGGATGAATGAGAGCCGTGGTTGAGAATCACCGGCATATAACAATTTTTTTGACGTTTTTCGAATAAATCTCAGTTTAACCTAACGATGTCTACATAACACCTTCTCACAAAGAAGTACTTCGGCGTTTTTACCTGAGTTCCCGTTTTTAAGTTTATCTTTATGACATTACCTCAAGAATAATGCAATCTTTTATACTTCCTATTGTAGAGTGCGAAGTAGTCAGTTTTCAGTACTACAACTCCGTATCGCTGCATTCCTGCATCACCAGCCTCTGCTGCAAGAAAAGAAAGCAAAAGAATCGACTAAATCTCAAAAGTGAAAACGTCAGTATAGTCATCAAATAATGCTCTACTGGTGTACCACGCTGCACACTCATACCTTCATCTAAGGCAGTGGTTTTCAGCATTTTTGGCCCATAGACCATCTTTTAAAAAATATCTGATGGACCACACTGCTGCTGACACATCATGATCAACTTGTCGAAACTGTATTGCACATAGGTCAATGAACGTTTTATCAAAGATTTGTGGAACTCTCTGTGGACCACCGATGGTTCACCTGGACCACGTTGAGAATCACTGATTTAGAGACAAAATCGCGACCTGCGCTGCTGCCAGCAGTTGTAAAAGGTGCTGTACCGCACAACGAGCCACTGTGTTAGTGCGAGGACCCGCGTGGAGACGCCATGAAGACCAACTGTGTACGACGTGTGCAAATATCGAAGAAGCAGATTCCGGAGAGACTCCGATCTTATAAACGTCGACAAAGTTCTTGAAGACTTCGACATATAAATCCAGTGCTGTCACGAGACGATCTTCAGACTTGTCATCTAAGGCCTCAACGCTTTAAGGCCCATGCAATCCCCATCGGCCAAACAACATCTTACTCCTCTGCAGTATCACGGCCTTTGGGGCGATGGAACTGCAGGTGTTGGGAAAAGACGTTGAGGTCGCGCAATTCCGGTTGCAACCAATTTGGGAGGCAAAAATGATTGGAACATGTTGTGGTACCTAACAACTAAACGTGTGTATTTTTGAAAATTTATGGGGGAGCAATTCAGGGTTGCGGAGTCGGAGGTAAAACATCCGATTCCGACTCTCGACCTTACCACAATTTCCGACCCGACTCCCGACTCCGACTCCTTAACATAAAGGGAATGAAATTTGGCTGTTAAAATCAATGGAAATCGTGGTACACAGCAAGAATTCTGTTTCAGCAAAAGTTTCAAAAGAAATTGTACCGTTTCAACGGGAATTCCCAATTTAGGAGTGTGATGTAAAAAATAATCCAATTGGACATCCGGGGTCGGAGTAGGACAAAAAAATCTGACTCCGGCTCCCAGTGTTGTTAGAAATCCGACTCCGACTCCACCCAAAAAACTTTGACTCCTTACGACTCCGACTCAGGCTCCGACTCCGCAACGCTGGGGCAATTGCCCGATTGCTGTCCCTTGATTGTGGGTCTGTGTTCACGGATTATGTAATATGTTTCATTACTGACTGATAGCAAGTGTGACACGCTGCTTGACTTCTACCACTATTTCTTCGGCGTTGTGGTTTTTTGCCCTTCGCATAATTTGATGTTTTCACTGCGCTATAATACAATGGCAGTGTAGTTTGTATATCTGTGTGATGAACTTACAACAACACATCATGTGCACATCTCGTACACTGCATAAGATTATCTAGTTTCGCAACAGCCGACATTCGAGAGTATGTTCGTTTTGATTTTTCTATTTTGAAACGACAGACAATTAAACAATTAAAGAACTTGGTTTTCGTACAAAAAATTAGTACAAAATAAACTTTTCATCTCAGCAAAATCAACCGAAACATATAGTTTGAATGCATTGTTAAGTTTACGTAGTATATATTCAATATCATGCATGCTCTATTTCAAAACAATACAAAACGTTTAATAATGAAAAATTACATGTGAAACAGATCTTATACTCAATTTCCTGTGCGGTTTGGATTAAAATTTACGCGCGATGATAAATTTAGGTTCATTACTTTTTACAAAAGTCACTATATGAGCTTCTGCAGAAAATGAACGTCTTGTTAGTGCAACTACTCCCTAAAGTGAGACACACACATCATGTTAGCAAAGATAAGTTGTACACCACAACATCTACGCACGTCTTAATAATGATGGCCTATGAATCCTACCCTGGAAAATATTATTGCTATTGTGAATTCTGGACTTTTAAAACTGATAATGTTTTATTTATGTAGTCACATTCAATTTGGTTCGATTTGCGAGAAGAAATATCATGATAAACTCAGATAAGAACCATTTTCTGCGTTTCAAGAGATGTGATCAATGCTCTATTACTTCAAAAATAATCATGAGGCATCAGGCTTTTCTTGGCAAGGTATCCGAATGGAGCTGTGAGTAGTATTACGATAGCACTGGCCCACGCAAGCCACATGGAATAACCGAACGTTTGGATCTGGTTGGATGCAATAAGTTCAGGGCGTACCACAGCAGTGTAGACAGAACAGGCGATGAGTAGAAAAAGACCTGCGAAAAATAATACAATCTACTGGAAAAGTGTCGCGAAACATGATCTAAATAATTTAGAGTCAGATCAGCAGTATGCTCATGTTGATTAAAATACACAAAATTAGCTATAAAATTTAATAGTTTCAAAATACTTTTAAATTAAAATTAAACACAGTAACCTTTCTAAGGCTTCTTGATTCTTTGTAGTATTTCTTAAATTCTTTTAACTTAAAGTTCACGGAATTTGTAGCCAACGCTCGTGCTTTGTGCCGGCGTTCACTCAGCATGTAAACTTAATTTGCAGGTAGAGAAGCGTTTAGACGAATGGACAAAATTCAATCTTTTAACCACAAAGGCACATTATTTTAACAGCAACAATTTTTAAATAGAATTAATCAAAACACGATCAGATTGAAGATACAAGTCGTAGACATTACCGGCCACAAGATAAAGCGTTCCTGCAACGATATGCAATCTTCCGTGCCCGTTTTTGGCAGCAATTACCAAGCATAAAATAAGGTCAATCAAAGTTAAGAAACAACCCATGATCATGAAACCTCTGGTTGCTCGAATGAATGCACTCTCTGAAAAAACACGAAAGTCGTCATTTAGACCTAATGAAGCATTCTCTTAAAACAATGATGAAAAAATATGCTATCTGACACACAATGTGAAAATCGTGAAGTAAATCGTGCGTAACACGATAACAGATGAAAAGTTCTGAAAAAAATCAGCATAATATTTTGCAATAAAACCTTGCTTTTTCAAACTGATTTCAAAGCAAAACAGTTATAAAATTCGTATACGCGTTTTCGATACTTCCGTTTACCTAGTCTTCAATGCGTATGCCAACGTGGTCTTCATCCATGAAGACTATTATGTTATTTCAGGTCACAGAAAACTGCCATATTCTACGTTTTGCTGCCATATTCTAACTGCCATATTCTACACTTTCTTAAAACGAGGCGCAAAATTCAGCTTTAAGAAGTAACTTTTTTCTTACCCAGTCTAGAAGTTCCCGTACGGCATCCAGTTGCTCCACAAAATTCGAAAAGTCCGTCGTATTCATTGGTTGCAATATCTTCGCGCCATCTGTTGGTACCCAATGCGATTGCAGCGAGAGCCAAACCAGCCACACCAAGAAGGAAAGCAACCAGAGAAAAAAGCCTCGTAGCTGCCATGGGACCCTTATTTGCTGATTTCGATACCTTTAAGGAATGTGATACAAAAACTACAACCTAAAAAGGGAAAAAGTGTGTAAACTGAGTAAGCACAAATAAATGATAATGCGATCATGTTTAAATTCACTTTGGAAAGGCAGCGATAATTTTGCCAAGTAATACCTAACTCAAGCTTTGCCTACTCCTGTTGGCAACTCACGCCACAAATTCTGTCTGGATGTACCAAGCTAAAATTAAATCAACTTATTCACTAGATCAACTTCATTGTACCCATCAAAGCTAGGAGATAGCAACAACAACAATGTGTTTAAAGCAATATATGCAGGACTATCTTTGTGCAAGAATGAAACCTTTATCAAGCCAATGAAACCATCACTACATACCTCAAGGTGAAAAGGTGATAACCACATCATGTTACTACAGTCAACGGCCATGCCATTAAAAAAATTCGCATGACAGCGCACATGTACTTGTGCATATGCTCTACTCCATGGGCCTCAAACACTCGGCCCGCGACGCTGTTTGGGAATTTTCAAAAAATTAACATTTACGTTGCCAAGTGCCTTGAAAAAGATGCCGCGAAATAATTGAACCAAAGTTGAATGATACCCAGTGAGGTTTTCATCCTGGCCGTAGCACTACAGACCAAATTTCACTCTCCGGCAAATTTTTGAGAAATCTTGGGAGTATGCCAAAGACGTCTACATATGCTTTGTCGACTTCGAGAAAGCATGCAACAGGGTTCCTCGTGAAAAGCTTTCGGGAGTTTTGTGGGAGTACGGTGTTGACGGCCGCCTGTTACTTGCCGTCAAGTCACTGTATTCCTGCTCAGAAATTTGTGTCCATGTCGGGAAAGTTAAATCACAACCGTTCACCGTTGGTGTTGGACTCGACAAGGGTGTGTGCTGTCAAGGCTCCTTTTCAAGTCTACACTACATTAATTTGATAGACAGTCACAGCCGAGTCGACGAAGATGTCACAGTTGGGAGCTGCAGGATCAACCGTTTACTTTTTACAGACAATTTGGTACTGCTAGCATCTTCTCAACAAATCAGCATGCACTCGACCGGTTTTCTGCTGCGTGCGACCGAGCCAGAATGAAAATCAGCACTAAACACACCGTGGTATTTTGTCTACCCACAAACCCAAGGCAATGCATGCTGCAAGTGAGCGACAATACACTACAGCAGTTAGAGAAATTCAAGTACTTAAGGGTGGTAGCCTATTTACCAGTGACGGAAGGTGGAGCGAGGACAAAGGCGTAGCCAGGGGGGGTGAAAGGGGCCATGGCCCCCCAAATTTTTAGAAAATATAGTCATTTTGTGCTTTGAGAGGCGTTTTTCTAAACAAAATAGTGTTATTCGCCTAAAGTCAAACATTTTGGCCCCCCAAATTGATGCACGGGTTGGTAAAGCTAACGCAGTTTTGCGTGAGCTTGGTCGCTCTGTCGTCACAAAACGGGAGTTTCAAACACCGCAAAGCTGTCATTTTTTAATCGATCTTTGTTCCGATCCTTACCTATGGTCATGAAGCTTGGTTATGACCGAAAGAGTATTAACGCATGTGGAAGCGCCAGATATTGGATTTTTGCGAAGACTCCACGGTGGGACACAAGGACGTACCGAGGTTAGATGGCGCCTCGGGCAAGAAACAAGTTTGGCGCCCCCATGTTCGAACCTAATGTCGTTTGGGAGTAAATGTACTGTACTAAAGAAAAAACTTACACCACTGTTGGGATTTTTCGGCGCCCCCCAGTGATTAGGCGCCCGGGGTATTGTTGCCCCTTCATTTCGTCCCTAGTGTGACACTTCGCGACAAAGTGCGCAGCTGTGAAATTTGCAGAGCCCTGAATGTCGAATTACTTGCCCGAACTGAGAGATCACAGCTACGTTAGGTCGGCCATGTATCCAAAATGCTGCACGAAAGACTGCCGAGACAAGTCCTGCTGGCTTAACCCACGGGAAAGCGGCCCAGAGGTCGTCCAAGGCCAAGGTGGAATGACTACGTCTCCGACCTTGCTTGATCCTGCTTTGATGTAGGGCCAGCCAAACTACCTGAAATTGCTGTTGACTATAAAGTTGTTCCAAGTCTTCCTAAGGCTGTTGCCCCCGCGACCTCCCTAGACGAAAAGCGGGCATGAAAATGAATGAAATGAATAACATTTACGATATTCAGTTTATTCACCGGTGTTTAAAGTTCTCAGCTAGCGATGGAAGAATTTTCTTAGACGGTTAGAAGTGATTAATACCAACGTAGAGACGGACAGAAATGATTTGCCTATAATTCATGAAATCTTTTCGCAGGAAATAAGATGTAAAATCTGTTTCTAGTAAGTTCAGGTACCGCTGTTGTTGCGTCAGCGTCATGATGCGGTCTGCGGGTTACCTTACAAGTCCTTATTTGGCCCAAGCAGCAATTCGAGTTTGAGACGCCCGCTCTACTCAGTGATGGGCAACGTATGTGTGCGTTGTACTCTTCTGGCCTTCGCTACGTTCGCTGGTCATTTCTTGCTCTTAGTGCGGGTTATGGCCACTCTTGTTTTTACGGGGTCGGTTATTGGGTAATTGGTTCTGTGACATGAAAAATATTTTTTTAGAAATAAAAGCGAAGGGGATTCATGATTCCAAGACACCTTGGCTTGCAACAGGGTCATTTTAGAAACAAAAGCTTGAATTTGCGAGACTTCCAAGTTTACGCTCTTCCAAAGATTGGTCATCTTTCCTCTGACTCTGTTACCAGCCGCGGTAACCTGCATATGTAAAAAAATCCTTCGGTTCTCACAGCACTGATAGAAAACGATCAGTTATATAATTATCTGCTTGTGCAGTAAATAAAGGATTTGACGACGCATCCGTGTGGATTGCGCCCATTTCAACGGCATGAAAAACTATAGTGCTATTTGAAAGGAGCCCCTTCTCGCAAAAAACTAGTCATGTTGGTTGTAATAGAGTATACATTTTACCTACTGTGTAGGCATCCTCAGCTCTTATTTATCTAGAATATTCAACTAGAATGATAAAAGTATTCANATAGAGTAGAACATAGAATATTACAGCTAATACAAAAAAATAAACTATTGGGATTACGAGCACGNGCATTCNTGGTGACAGTTCCAAATCTTCGGTTTTCGAGTACATCAGCGACAAGGCGTCATAGCATTAGATTAGCATACTACAGATGACATAATGTTTGGAAGAACAGATAGCATCCAACCAATATAATAATAATAATATTTATTTTGAGTCAGACTCGTGGTCCATTTCACAAGGGTAATCGAATAACACTTGATTACAAAAATGGTTATTCATAGCGTATTACATGAGTAGGTGTTGATTGATAAATACAGTCAACACAGAGAGGATTCAAACACTGAAACAGCGCACCAGCTATTACTGCATTCACTCATCATCAAACAGGAATCCGGCAGTTGGAGGAAATGAAGATATTCTAACATCAGGTTCTGAAATAAACAGCAAAAAAGTCGGATGAGAGTCCTCAGCGGCGCACAAAAGCATGTAAATTGTTTCGATCTAGGAAAGGCTTCACATGTCTTTGCCAGATATAGCCCTGTCGCCAAGGGGGCCTTTGGTGGGCCAGTAGCGCAGCCAATAATTTTGTTCGGGAGGGGCCAGACAATGACGTCGTCAGTCACTGACGTCTTTATAACAGTTGAAAATTGGTACAAAGCACCAGTACATATCTTAGCAGGTTTGTTTCAGGGGACCATGGTCTCTTCGGCTTCATTCTGGCTGCGCCATTGTGGTGTGCTTAGCCCCCCTTACAAAGCTCCAAGCCCCCCCCAATTCAAACAGGAAACAAAATAAATTAGTGTTTTTATCAAATTTTGAGAATGTCAAACGCCCCTGCACAAACGTAGAGTACCACTATTGAAGACCTTCTGGCGAGGGTTCTGGCCAGATATTTAGCTTGANGCTGACAACTATTTATTGTTACTACATTTAAAGCAAGATATGACGGTTGGTAACTTACTAGTTTTATATAATCACTTNTTTACGTTTTTGACTTGCATACATGGTCGCCATNCTGGGGTGATAGAGGAATCATAAGAAAACACAGAAATCATGAGGCGCCACGAAGCACAAGGAACGGTTTGTTTGCTACGCAAAGGTAACACTGATAAAACACAAACACCGAGACAACGCACCATAGCACCTGCTGCAGGTTAGTCACAATCATACAAGAGGGTGAATTAGTGGTGGAAAAATGAAGATATGTAAAAAGAATCAGACCTTTGAAGTGATTACATAAAAAAATTAGATAAAGATGCACATCATCGAAAAAATAATACAGATTGTTTCTAAACAAGCTTCAAATGTCTTGACATAATGGTTAACCTGGTGTGGGCGAAAACTTACATTTCTGGGTATGCAATGCACAATTCGGTACGCATGTAGGCAAATCGTAGGCGTTTCAGTGTATACTAGTCTGTGTGTATTTTCTCCACAACTGGCAAGCACACATTGGCATGCAAGAGGCACGGAATAGAGTGTTTTTGCTGCAGTTGAGCATTGAACAAAGTTGCCTCAGAGCTTGTCTGCTGCACAGCGATTTCACTTGTCTCTGGATATCATCATCATCCTTCTTTGAGGCATTTAATGATACATCAAGATAGTTGACTTGGTCAGAATACTGTACCCGTACACAATTCAAAAAACAGTGGTAATGGTTTATTGTTTCATATGACTCAGCAAATAATCAGAAGTCATACAAAAAGCCATTGCACACTAGGTAAACCAACCGTCAGTGAACATTAGAGCAAATGAAAAAACAATGGCATAACAGCTGATCAGTGTAAACAAAGAGTGGTGCTGTGCTATATAGGATAGGTGAAGGACCATGGCGGTCACCGAGGCAACCAACTTCATTGGAGCACGTTGTTTATCCTTCTTGGGACAAAAATGTACACCAATTGTTTTGTTATGCATATACACAGCATTAGCGTTTTCATAGGAGATGACTTTCAATGTTTTCCATCATGTTCTGAACCATACCTTATGGCAAAACCTTCCCTGAAAAGTACCTAGACGTTGACCGACTTAAGGTAGATGCGTTTTCTGTTATACACTTACTCAGTTTTGTTCTGGTTGCTGTATGCTTCAACTTAGCTGTCCCCTGCGGCGTCGTGATGGTAAGAAAACTTGGAGATATCATATTAAAATATAAAGTGAATTGTTCCATGAAAAGAAAGTTGAGAGAAAAATCAAGGTCATCGATTTTCCGTAATTACCCAAAAATGTCAACTTCACATATTCCCTGTTTTGTAACCATTGATTGAACGTCTACGATAGTGAACGTTGTTGTTCAAAAATTGGGGTGCCGGTCTCCACGCGTTGCCAGCAAATTTTCACCAAATGAAATAAAACGCAGTGATAAAAACTAGAATAGGTAGATTATTGCTTGATACATAGCATTAACTTATCTGTTCCGAAAACTAAGTGGAATCTAAACTTGCACATTAGACGAGGTGTGTGGCAATTGCCAAACGCACGTGTAAAGACACTAGCTCTTTTAAAACTAAGTTTTGTCTTGAACATCAGCAGCCATTCGCATGAAGTTCAGGCGTTCGACTTAACATATCTTTCACTGAACGATAATATTCTGTTACTATTCAAATTACAGGTTTAGCTGAAATTAACGAACAGAAAGTGCTTTGAAAAGGATGTGCTGTCAAATAATTTAATCTGACCCGCGCCTGCATTGACGAAGGCCATCTTAAGGAACAATTAACGCAAGAGTCGTCAGCTTTTGCTTAGCTGACTACACATGAGGCGTGAGTCAAAGATTGCTCACATTTGCCACAACAAAACAACCACCAACATCATAGAACCTGACCCAGAAACCCGTCCACATTACTTTATATATGTTCTTATATGGAAGTGAATTGGTTGCAAATTTCTATTTTCAGTAATACAATAAAAGTTAATGAACTACCTCCTAATGTTTTGTAATTCCGTAGTGTCGAGCTTTGAGAACCAAGTCAATGATTACAGTCCTTATTAGGCTTTGCTCACCAGCCCAGTATGGAATATGGAAGCTTCATCAAAGACAGCCCTAAACTAAACTATTTTTCTCAGAATAACATTTAAACTGTTTTGAGGTTACTAACAGTCCTGTATAGTCAATACTGCAACCTCGGAGACCAAGACTGAGACCTGGTTACAACTTCGATACCGAGAGCGAGATTCGAGAACCGAAACTTTGTAAGCTTCTCTTAAGTTTGGTACACAAACAGTAGAAGTGCTGAAAAGCCTCATGGTGAAAATAAAAGCCAAAGAAAAAGATGTAAATGACATTTTGCAGACGTTTCGGTAAATCTTGCTACCATCATCAGTGCAGTTGCAATTCTAAGTTTTTCTTGAATTTCTCAAAATCGAAGATCATCAACTTCTCAATGCAAGTTTGGCTAATTTTTCGTATTTTTGTTGCATTTTTTGCTTTTCTAACCCAGAATATACCACAGACAGCGAGCACGTTGAGATACGGAAGCGTTGCCAAGCCATGTCGAATGAGAATTCAAACTCTCGATAAAACAGGCTCGAGACCGAGACAAGCAGTCTTCGAAACCGAGACGAAATCTGAAACTTTCGAGACAGAGAGTTACAAAATAAGCGGGTCTCAAGAAATGTCTAGAGACCGAGACCAAATCTCGACGCTCTATCATTGGTAACTAACTCATCATGCTCACCTGCGTATGAATAGAGGACTGAGTCGATTTATTGGAAACAATGCTGTGTGAATTCGTATGACAGCAGGAGATGAAGTGGAAAACATGTACAACCAAACCTTTTGTATCAGTCACCCCAAAAATCGTTGAAATGGAAAAGTACTGACTAAGGACCTAGATAGAAGTTTTTATTCAGTGAGGTACAATTTTGCTTAACTGGAAATTATCTCCAACCTGCAAATGCATTTTAAGAAAATGGAGCTGCAGCTGCGCTTTGCGGTGCACCCTTTTTCCGGACGTTTCATGCGTGCAACGGTTATGCCCCTCTAAATGTGAAAGGGGGGCCACAAGCACAACACAGTTTGAATGTCAAATCAACCTATACATAGCATTAAATTATGTGAGTCCACCGCCATTTTTTGAGCGGCCTCGCTAAGAAACTTTTTGATATGTCTGGTTACCCAGGGAGTGACAGTGGTTCTACCAGCGCCTGGCCCCGGCTGTGGTCACAGGAAACGCTGGCCTGTGTGCAAGTTTGATCAGATTTTTGTTGTTCCCAGTGTACTGACCAGTATTACTGCCCACCACTTGCCTTTGTTTCAATGTATAGCTGCTGCTTTCCAAATGTTCGTTCTTTCTGCAGGTTTCATTGTCCCTCGTGAGCTATATTACTTTGTTCAGTGGTCAACTATCTTGTCAACCGCACACCCTATGATGATGCTATACCCATGGGCGTCGTAAGGTAGTGCAGGGGGGCCAAGGCCCCCTGGACTTTGAAAATTTCAGCAAAAAAGGTTGTTTTCTTAGTTTCGAGTGGGTAAAAACAAATTTCACCACATTTTTCCCCCTGAGAAAATTTTTGGAAAAATCACTAGTGGCGCCCCCTGGAAAAAATCCTTCCGACGTCCATGGCTACATCGTTGTGATATGTTCCACATAGCTTGAAACGTCTGATTCATTTGATTAAAAAATTCAGCCGAATCATGAATGCTCCCAAGACTCGTGAAGGTAGTTTACTTTTTGTTATATTTCAACAACACATTGCCATTTAGCAGCCGAAATGTTATTTGCTTTGCATTTAAAGTAGTTTTTCATATAATCTACTCCCGTATCACATCCAAATCATTGCTGGAACTGAAAACGGATTTCCTGTCGTTAAAGAAATGTCGTCAAACCAGAGAGCAAGACTGCAGTAGGCTATGTAGTATCATTGTTACTATCTGACAACAAGTAGCCGTGTGTGAATGAACTTTCTGCGTTGAATTATTAGGACATAAGCTTAATGTGATTTACTGTGCGTCAAATAGAAAAGTCATTTTTTACCTGCCACCCAATTGCTCGTGTACCATTTTCAAACCTGTGGCGTGCCACCTTTGGTTTGCGTTCGCAGTGTTGCGCACCTTTGATTTAAAGCAAGGCAACCACAAAACTTGCTAAAACAGATGTTTTCACGCGGTATTTTTAAACTACAGCAACTCGACAAGCTGCTGATACTTTAAATGCGACGGTGTATGTGACGATTTATCGTTTTGAAACCACCAAAAACGTTTACGTTCACGAGAGAGCAGCAGTTGTCAGCCTTGTTTTCACAAAATATTTTCTGCAACAAAGTTTGTAACAAAATAGGTATTAATTAAATAGGATATGAACTGTTGTTGTGACAGCCCCGCCACTCCGGCTGTACGAAATGCTTGGCGACAAAACGGATTAGGAAGCAAATTTTCAGCGCGTATGACTCTTGGACGGAAGCCGGCTAAGCTGATTGACAAGCTATAACAGAGCAGCGCTGTGTTACCCAGATCAGCATGTACTGTGGTTTTGCTCTTCTCACCGTCATTGTAACCAGGAACGGATTTAGGGAGCGCGGGGCCCTAGGCCATCTTAGGTTTTGGGGCACCACGCAAGTGTGATATATATGGCCGTTTGTCTGAAAAGTATGCCTCCCTTCTGTGTAGTTCCCCCTCAAAAATATATCTTTTTTGTGCTGACTTTGGTTCTACATTTGCCTTAGATCTTAAACAGAAATTAAAGCCTTCCCTACATTCTTCTAAAGAACAAATAGCATTGCGATCTTTTCTAGGAATTTATAGCTCTTTCGTGTGATTCAGAAGTTCGCTTTGTCAAGTTTCCGCGATTTCTAGCGTTTTTAGTAGGTTTGTTTTTCGGATACATACATTTTCATGCGGGACCGTGTTGCCGCCCTCGAAAATATCGTCTAGCTGTCGATCTGATTAGCTGTACGTAAACTACTTTTTTTATAGCAATAGTAACCACATATTTTGTGAACCAATTATGCCGTTTTGAAGTTGTCCTTTTCCAAGCAATACAAATTATAGTGTTTTCATCCTCTATGTCATAGGCCGATGGTAAAAAGCATGAAGACAAGTTTTGCACAGAAGCAAAGTATTGTCGCAACACTTTCAGTGAACCATATGAAGTAAGCCCAATGTAGACACGATTTTCCCAGTAAAGCTCACGAGACACTTCTAGCTGATTTAACTAACATATAGAGTTTCAACAAGGAATCTCTCTATGCGGGAAATCTAGTAAAACAACCAAACGTAGGATCCAATACTGACAATCTTGCTTTTCATCGGAGTTTTGCAGTTTCTGGCGGTCTTGCGTTGTTGCGAGCTTTTTGTCAGTGGAAAATTGAACATCAGTTAAGTACCGTTTTTTTCTTTTTCATTCTTTTTTTGTAACCGCTTTCATACAGACGGCCTGAATCTCTCTCACGCCCTGATGCACAACATTGTCGTGTTGATACTGTACTTGTACTGATAAGAGTCTAGCTAGAGTAGACATTTGCGTTTCCGCCCATTTCAAGGTAAATTGTGTAGTTATGCCTCTGCGCAGTTTTGCAAATTTTTAGTTAACATTGAGTCGTCATAGGAAAGAGTTGCGCGGGGCCCTAGGCCATGGCCTATTTGGCTTATGCGTAAATCCGTCACTGATTGTAAGAGATTGTGCAGCCGTTTATATCATGATGTAATTGTAAAGTCCAATTGACTGTGTTGAGTTTGCTGATGCGAAGTTCACTCGGCAAAAGTAAAATAGTTAAACAAGATTGTGATTTTGTGAACGACCCTGGTGTAATGCACATCTGCATTCTTGTTACATTGCTAATCCAAGCACATTTTTAAACAGTAGCACCAATCATTGAACTTGTGCAACATCGCAATGACTTTTCGCACCAATCAACTGGCTCGTTCAAAATTGAACAGCGTTTCCAAAGTAGAAACCGAAGTTCCAGCCAAAAAAGTGTCTTGTGTTCAGGTGCAAATTCTATGCTTTTTCCTGGTGTCACGCAGTGTATCCGTATCATCATTTCTTGGTAGCTTCATTGCATCGTCATCATTCTATGTCATGAAAATTGTAGCAAAAAAGAACTTGAAAAAAAATGTCAAACCCATTATAAAACCCTGCTTCGCGTAGTATCATTATTTTTGGGAGATAAAATTACGGATAGTATTTTTTCCAGGTTTAGAGCAAAACTTAAGCTGGCAATGAATTTATGTAGATTACGGGCGTTGGTTCTCAGAAATGTGCTGGAGACCACCTACACTTGTTCAAAAACAAATATCTTGACTATGGGCGTTGGCATTTGGTGTCGTAATGCAGACCAACTGAATAGTTATTAAATTCCCGTTGGAACACAAAAATGATAATGAAAATTGACATAATGGAAACAAAGTTCAGTCAAAATTTCACAAAGAATTAGGACTGCAAGAAAATTTCAGTTGACACTCACAAACGGAACGAAACTCTGCTCAAATTTTTCATGAGTTTGGACTTCATTGGGGACAAAGTCCTTGCAAAATATTTCGTGGCTTCGACATATGACTTGCGCATTCTCGTGAATATTCGAATTGCAAACGCAATGTCATATTTTCTGAACAATATATACTCGCTCCGTAGATGAACTTGTGAGCGTTTTGCTGTAGTTTTCGGAAGGACGTAATCTAGGGAAGCGTAAACCAAAATACTTTCGGAACTCGGTCAGATAACAGAAACACTACCAGTATCGGGAAAAGGCCGTTGGTGTGAATATATGAACCCTTACTGGCCGCGAAACTCACACCGGAAATGTCGTAGCTTATCGGGGAAAGGAGATAACCGTGACAGTTTTCAATGTCATTGGTAGATAGTTAGACCATCCATTAAATACACTAGACTTGTCAGTCGGTTTCAGGTCATGATTTTGACTTGTTTAAAACGCAATATCGGAACCGAGACATCTAAAGTCAGTCTTACATTTTGTTACAACATAAATAGTGACAATTTTTCTCCCTGAGTGCGGCTGAACGCTTTCAAAAATAAGTTCAACAATGCAAGTACTTCAGATGCTTTTGCTGGTTCATTGTTTGAGCAATCTCATTTTATGGTGTTAATCGTTATTTGCCCAGAAAGGAGATGCTGTCCTGAGACCTTAACATGACAGTAAAGGCTCCCATACCAGTTCTCACTATCTCAATAGACTTTCACTCCGACGTACAACTAAAGAGAAGCAAGGATTCTAAGCAATCAAACCAAATATATTAGATATGCTTCAAAAGGTGACAAAACTAGCAAAGTAATTTTTGACAAAACTAACATAGCAGCAGCCCGACTAGTGTATTGTTTTTTGTTACGATATATAATAGTTCATACAAGTAAATAGATCATATGAATGCGTAGAACAAAACGGATCTGCTAAAGAACTATGCAATTACAAGTTTCATCCAAAGTCGGTAACTTACGGAATATGTTGATGATTTATCTANCATTTTGCTCAAAAGAGAAAAGAGCTCATGGNTTTTCATAGAGAAGCACGAGTAGATTAAACANCATGCAGTTTGGACGAGTTGTCTGCAAAGACCCTGGCCCATTATAAACGAGGCTTTAATCAAAAAATAGCNCGTCGAGTTTGAAGGAATGTTTTCAGCTCGATACACCCAAGGAATCCGCTCAGTACCGTGCTTATTTAAGCGTGACCCATTATGGACATGCGCACACAGCTTGAAAACTGAAATGTGTTTGGTTCGTGCTCCGACAATGATGCCATCACTTGATGTTTCAGGAAAATGTCAAACTGCGAGTTCAGTCTACAGAAATTCGCTTGATTTAGACCCCAGCGAAGAATTAGGCCTGGTCGAACTGCAAGCCTTGCCAAGTGCGAAGCGGTCAGAAATCAATGTCAGTCCAAGAGAATAATTCATGTTGGTGGCTAAAAGTTGCTCCTTAAACCTATCAGCACTTTTATAAAACATTGAAATATTAAGTGCTGATTTATTTCGACCTTTAGAATAGATTTTACAATTGCGCTAGCGTACGAACATAAAACTTAGTTGGCTGAAGCAAAAAGCTACAGAATACCAAAGAGGAGAAGCATAAAGCAATAATTCTCAATTTTTAGAAAATACCATTATTTGGATAAATCGGTCATTAATTCAACTTCGGTAAACCGTTTCTTCGCAAAAAAGTCAAATCTTAATTTTGAGTTTGTTGAAAGCATGGAAGCCCTGACGTAGTAAACTCAAGGTGTTAAGCGTTGCTCTTCTTCGGGCAAAATAAGTATTTAAGACCAATGTCCATGGCATTTTCGGTGTAAAATGTATTTTGCTGTTAAACAAAATGAGAATCATTGAAAAATTTGACTGGTTTGTAATCAAAAACCCCCCGTTTTCACTGAATCCTCAAAACAGAAAAAGTTTTCTTTGGTGTTACGCGTGTAACGTATACTGGCTACGGCTGGGATAATAACTACGCGAATAACTTTATGAAAAACGCAAAATTTTCGAGCAAGCCATGCCTTGAAAAACATATTGAAAGGTTTCCATTAAACACCATTGTATCACGTAACATTAAAAAATATCCCAACAATAGCTTTACTCCCTTTTATACAAAACAAATCAATGGGTAAGGACATTACCTGAGAACACTCTCAAGATTTTGTGTTTGAAACGTTAAATCAGCCCAGTTGTAGATGCACAAACCTACACCAGAAAAGGGCATGTACTTTAGATCAGTGCTTCTCAACCTTCTTCGGTTTTGTTCACCACTGCCATCGATTGCTGCATGTCAATTCACCCTGTTGTGAATGTATGGCCAATGTGACAATAATCATTGTACACCGAATGTTGATTGTTAGCCCACAGTATTTGCTCTATTTTATCCACCATGCTTTCCCATGGCCATGCAGCAAACTGGCTACGATCTTCAAATATGGTTCAAAGACTCAGCTTCGCAAAATGTTTCTATAATTTCTTCAGCACAAGCGCTGTTTGAAAAGAGGAAATATTAACAGTTTTTTAACTAGCGGTGTCATTTTACGACTGATAAATGGAGGAAATTTTACTCTTTGCAAACATTCGTGCTGTGTCTTGAAAAAATTGCGAGGACTTATTTTTGATGAATGCCGTGTTTTTTTGTAAATGACTCGGCAGTTTTCAGTGAGCCAAAAACTAGTTGCTATATTTAAAATAGCAAAACATGCATTGGCATGCGGCTCATGGCTTGACTCTTCACTTCTGAGAAAGAAAAACGCATGCTTGTATTAATCACCGTCCCTCTTTCGCCTTTTAATTTTTGAAGGGATCTTATTCTCGTTGGTAACCTTCCTTTTCTTAAAACTGCGAAGCTGATGAAGCCGATGTGTCCTGATCATTTCATCTACATACCTACATTTACTTTCATCAAAACAAGGTGTTTTTGGACGTATTTAGTAGACATTCTGTAGGCATTACTGAGATATAAACGCATAATAAATGTTGGAATCAATACCAAACTGGTAACAAACAAATATCGCAAATAGGCTACTCCTGTATTTCGACTGGTAACTCCTGCACTTCGACTGATAAGGCCACGCTGATTAGTGTTCACGTGTCTGGTTTTCACTCGAGATTGAGAATTAAACTTTCTAGAGTACTGCGATCAGGCTCGTAACCAGCTTGGAACACCACGAGGGCGAATATTTTTCTGAGAGGGGCACAAATTTTCTAAACTACGTCCAATAGTTTTAAACTATGTCCAACACATTTTCCAGGGTGGGCAAAACTCGCCCTGCCCCCCCCCCTAGTTACGAGCCTGACTGTGATTCTATCAGATAACCTTTGCACAGGAGCATAGGACGTTCATGCAGAGCACAGCTGAAATTCCATCACTAGAGTGAGTAAAACATGGCATCCCTCAGAAAAATATATCCCACTACGTAATTGACGCAGTTAACAGCACCATAGTAAGGTTTTCCTCAAGTGTAAAGTTGCTGACGATACGAGTTAAAACGATTGTAGATCGTCATTTTATTCACGATTGCTGATGTGCTTTGAGTAAAAAACAAGACAAATGAATGTTACCGAAGATACAAAAAAATTAGGAACAGAAGTTTCATTCAACCTTCATTTGCCCCTCTTCTTTCATTCACCCTTGCAAAGATTTTATTCACTCTGGGGTGTACCATTCACCCGGTGAAGAAGCACTGCATGTTATATCTCAATGCCAAAGACATGAAGAGTTGAGTCATAATAGAGCAAACAATGCCTTGCTATCAGAGCCATGTGAAAGGCTGTTGGGGCCCCCAAAAAAATCCAGATGGGGCACTTTAATACCAGCAAGCATTTAGGCAGATGCGTGCTTTTTCGATCCAGTTGCAAACTAGCCCCTTGAGCAGAACTATTTCAAAATCTAACCAAGATAACCTAATAATGTACAACTTGGAGAAAATAACTTTTATGAACTGCCAATGCAAAATAAGTGAAAAGTAACTTTATCACTTGTTAGTTGTTATCATCAATAAAGCGAAACAAATACCTCTTCGTGTGATGTGATGGGAAATTATTCTGATGTACTTTACCTGTTTGATGTAGTTGCCGTACTTGCATCAGCTATAGTATACGCCAACAATATGTGAAACCGGCAGTCTCATTAATGCTTGAGATTTGCATCCCGACGATCACAGAGCACCTGGTGGTCGCTGTACAGCCTCATCATTTTAATAGCTAGTCTCAATGTAATCAACTTGGTGCTTTCACCAAAAGCTGATAGGTGGAAGCAGTGCG
>JGI24158J21664_10002850_pt1 | contig 21341 bp, 8 predicted proteins | sample Ectturendosymbi3_FD_21664 | JGI IMG/M metagenome (IMG submission 21664)
AATTTTCTCCAGTGAAGGAAATTGCGTCCAAAAAATGCAAGTGCCGATTTTCAAAATTTGTGTCGGCTGGTGTCCAAAAAAAGTGCCGAAAGTGCCGTTTTTTTGGCTTAGAGGGAACACTGTGCAGAGGATATAGAAATCAGAATTTGAAGTTTCTAATGTAATTGCTGTATTTTAGAAAATTGTCATTGAGAAGAAAAAAGCAAGTCCCACTGAAAAAAACGATATGGGTAATGACAAGCCTGACTCTGAAGCCAAAGCTGCTGAACCACAAACAAAAGGTGCAACAGAAGATGAAGGCTTAACTGAATTACCAAACCAAGATGCAGAAAGCACCACTGAGGTGGATATGCACAAGTCGCAAGCGTCAGGTCTGGAATCAGAAAAAATTCACCATGTTGAACCAAATGGTGATGACAAGTCTGGTCTCACTCAAGAGGGCCATATGCATAATGAACAAAATAAAGCAGATGGCCCTATGCGAAATGGTGATCTGCAAAAGACTATGAATGTAAATGATGCTGATGGTCAAGTTGTGAAATTGACAAAAATGAAACAAAAAGTTGAGGAAACTGGTTCTTTTGGGGAAGCAAAAGACAGTGTTACCAAAGATAATGAGGTGCATCAAGCGGAAGCACAAAAAAAAACCAACCATCTGCATGCAGAGCAAAATTTTGAAAAGGGTAATTTTTACAGAAGTTGTGGAAGAATATGTGGTGTGTAACCAAGTTTTGATGAACAGTTCTTAATGCATTAGACTTCCATTTAACTAATTTGTGCGTCGGATTTCTTAAAATTGTAGTCTAGACTACATTTAATGTTAATGATTTGATTTAGTTTCATTAATGTTATAGATAAGTTTGATAGTGGTGATGGACCACTACCGCCTAGCATAGGAACAAGTGACACTCCTGCAAATGAACCTGAAGAAATCGCACATGATGATGATGATGATAAGAAAATTGCTCATTCATCACAACCTGTGAAAACGCTGTCAACTATGGTAATGTTTTTTGACGTTGATGGAAGACTAGTGTACAAAGTGGTAAATGTGATTCACATTTCAGGATGCATCTGTTGATAAGAAAGATGATTTTGCTCACTCCAAAAATGATAAACCAGACCATAAAAATGAGATAAATGGTAAGAATTATTGTCTTAGTGTCAACTGCATGATTCATTTGCTCATTTCAGATTTGTGCTCATTGCATGGTGTTTGTCTTCACTCATAAGCGCATATTGATTTGTTGCTTTGCACTAATTTCTTCGGTTTAAGTTTGCATTAGTGTGAAAATTGATCTTTGCTGTGCTATGTAGGATTGGTCATGTGTGTGGTGGGTGTGTAACAGATTGGTGATATTCCAGGAAATGATCAAGATGTTACCTCTTCTCAACAATTTTCCATCCCAGAAGACCCAACTGCTCCTGGTGTTGAGATACCATTGGAGGATGATGGTGATGATGATGTTTTCAATACTAATGATAGCCAACTTGACTCTGACCTCATAGATGGCATCAGTCAGAGCGAATTTGCTGAATCTGATAACGTCTTCTCTACTGAACAAAGACCTAAGTTAAAAAATCCAAACAAAGAAGGTCATAGTGAAGTACCAGATGATTCACACCAGCTTGATGGTGTGGCAGCAGAAGGTGATGCTTCAAAAGTTGCAAAAGAAAACAACAATGTCAAACAGGCTTTGGTTCAAGAGAAAGGTATGCATGATAGTAATGTGGATTTGACAAGGAATATGGTTGCTGAGAAGCATCCAGAAAGTCTTACGGCTGCTGATGAAGGGTTTAAGAAGCTGCAGGAGGATTTGGAAGAGTTCAAAGAAAGCTTAGAAGTTTTGAAGCATGACAAACATAAAACAGAAGCAAATGAAGAGCAACACTTGCATGTTAATAATGAAGCAAATTTAAATGATGATGAACACAATGAAGTAACTTTGAAAGGTTTTCCACTCAAAACTGTGGCTGAGTTAAAGGCTAATACTCAGAGTGAATTGGAAGTGTTTTCTGGAGATGGTGATGTTGCACATAGCACGGAACAATCAAAAGGAGATTCTTTAAATAATGTGGGCGTACCTGAAACCGATTGGGATTTAGCAGGTGGTGTGGCTAGTGTGGGTTTGCACATGCAGGGTGTCAGTTCAGAATCTGGCACTGCTATGGGCTCTACAGATAAACCTGATATTGTGGAAGAGTATCAAGCTAACAGTGATAATCCAAAAGAAGATCCCAACCATGGTCTAGCTCAAGATGTCAGTGACAATGCTGCTGCTGTCAAGCAAAATGTAGATCATGTAACTGATGGGCTTGAGATCCAATTAGAACATATTAACTTAGATGACAATGGTAAAGATAAAAACATTGTAAGCAAATCTGAAATTCAAACAAGTAACAGTGATACAGACATGAAAACTGAAACTGTGCATTCAGCTACTGAAAATGGGGCAGGCGATACCCCAGAGAAACTTGAAATACAAGCAGAACACACAAATGATGTCATTAAAGGCAACAATATCAATGAACATGGCATGAAAAGTGGTTTAGCAGGCTCTAATGATATTGATTCTGAAAGAGCTCAAACCATGAACTTGAATACTGATTATAGCAAGACAGAAAAGGATCAAAATAAACACTCAAGTGACAATGATGAAATGTTGATGCACGTCTCCCCTGATTTCAACAGTGAGCATGTGCATGACGATGCCAGCAAAAACTTTGATTCAGGATTTCATGACAAAGAGGATGGAAACTCTTCCATCTTGCAACATGTGACTAGTTATGCAGAAGAAAGTGAGCAGGAAGTAAACGTTCCACGTTATTCGGGCATTTCAAAAGACGATCTGCATAAGAGTGAACTTACGTCCAATGAAGACACTGCAAGTGGTCCAGAAACTGATAAACAGTTTGTGGTTGAGTTTAATGCAGAAAGAAGCAAAGATGCTGAACAACCTCATGTCTCTGATGAAACACTTGATGAAGCTAGCAATATTGAGTCGATGGTGCAAAAAGAGCACACATTGGGCACAGGCAAGCAGACAGCTGATGTTCCAAGCAATATAATGTATGAAACTCATCTACATGATTCTTCCCCAGATCCACCAACAGATGGACAGGAGCTTCATCGTGGAATTAAGGTTATGACGGGTATGGCAAGCAGTGATGCCGATAAATCCAATGAAGACATGAAAAGAGATGATGAAGATCAGTCAGTGTTGCAATCAGAATCACCTGATTTTAACAATGAAGTTTTCAGTACTTCAGTGTTAACAGGAATTCAGGTAACTTTATCTGAACAAGATCCTGTGGATAATGAACAAGAAGAAGCTACCGTTGTTACTGCAAAATTGACTGAAGAATCAAGTCTTGGATCATTGGAAAGCGCTCTTGCTGAAAAACAATTTGTACATTCTGAAAATGGAAGTGAAATAATTAACGATCCAAACGAGAAAGAACAATCTCCAGAATTTGTCAGAGAAAGTGCCCTGGATGTAAAGAGTGGTGAATCCTCTGTGCAAAATGAGGCGCATAGTACAGCTGTTCATGTGTCTGACATTGCTGACTTACCAGCAGATATTGAAGGGAAAGCAGATGAGAAGCAAGAAGACCGCGCCAATGATGACAAGCATGTAGCATCTGTTGTAAAAGAAAACGAACAAACTAATAGTAATGAAGAGCAGAACACTCACGATGAAGATGGTACGAAAACTTCGTACAGTTACGAACAAGATCCACACCAGAATGAAGGCAAACAAGAATTGTTAGATGATGAAGCAAAAGATATGAAGGATATTGAACAACCTGGTGATTCTGCCAGCTTGACTAACTCTAAAGAACATGATGCTCCTCTAGATGAAGACCAGAAACGAAGTAATGATGTTGGTGATGATTTAAAAAAAACTGGAAGTGATGTAACCATTCAGGATAAAAGTCGTGATACTTCGAATGAAAACCTAAAAGTTAATGAAGAAATGACAGCACAGTCTGTTACACTTGAAAAAGAAAAAGATGCTATTGATTATGAAGAACCTTTTGCTCAACAAAAGGAACTTGCGGACGATGGGTCAAAGGCACCTTTATCAAAAGACTCTAATTCCCTGTTGGAAATTTCTGGGGAACCAGCAAAGACAGATGTTGTGGATGGTGATGTTACACTTGGGTTGAATCGTTTAAGCAACCCTGATGATATTAACCTTCATAAAAACTTAAATTACAGCCAAGAAAGCGAAAGAGTTGAAAGTAATGCAATGTTAAAAGAACGTGATAACACTGATTCCAAGACATTGACTGAACCGCAGCAGGATGACACTATAGAGGAAAAGGAAGTCCTTGTTGCTGGAGGAAACAGGAATGATGAAACCAGAAAGGAAGGAGTTAGTGTTGAAGAGGATTCGCCTGGTGGTGATGCCGGATCTTCAGTAAGAGATGTTGACTCTGCTAGACAAAAACTGCTCTTCCTGGAACAAGAACTGAAAGCAAAAATGACCGATGAGGTTCCATTAGCTCATCAAGCCTACAGAGATGCCATGGACCTACGGGTAAAACTAACAGATATCATCAACGAACTGAAAGGGATTAAAAGTAAGTCAGACCCTGGTTCCACAAAACTAGCCTCGCAGGAAGCAAAGGAGCTGAAGGAAAGACTGAAAAGTCTAGAAGAAATGCTTGATGACTGGGAGGATAAGGGAGAAGATCTACTGAGTCAAACAGCAGAAAGAGATGAAGAAATTAAGCAGCGTATAGTCAAGCTCGAAGAGGACCTTGCCAAGCGTGATCGACAGGAGGATGAGCTTTTCCAGGCCCGGCAAGAAGCGCATGATCTTAAGCACCGTATTGACAAGCTTGAAGCACTGCTTGAAAATAAACAGTTGATGCCTGAGTCTCACTTCATTGATCTAGCTGAGAATCTGAAAACCGAAGTTGAAGAACGGAAATTAACGGATAGCCGAGCGTTAATGGCCACTCAACGAGAAACGGGCATTTTGCAGAAAAAATTGATGGACTTGGAAAACCAACTCAGCAGCCGAAAATTCGAAGATGGCGAAAAGGTGGAGGCCATGAACGAAGAAGCAGATAGGTTGAAAAAACGCCTTGTGCTGCTTGAAGAAGAAGTAGAGAAAAGAAAGCACAATGAGGAGAAGTTGATGAAGGCTTCTCAAGAAAAAGAAGAAGCTTTGCTTGGCAGAATTTTGTCATTGGAAATTGAGCTTGATCGAAGAAAAAAAGATGAAAAGGCTATTTTATCTACTCGCGACGAAGCTGCAGAGCTTAGGGGAAAGCTTAATCTCTTAGACAGTGAGATGAGGAAACTGCTGGAATCTCACGATCCTTATCTTCAGCGTAAACTAAAAAGTTTAGAAGATGAAGTAGAGTCGAGAAGGTCCGAAGAAAGGGACTCGTTAAGAAAAGCTGAAGAACACACACAGAGCCTTCAAAACAGAATCAGTGAAATCGAAAATACCCTCAAACAGAGAGACGAAAGTCAAAGCAGTGACCAAGAAATGAAGGAGATGGTAGAAATCAAGGATCAGCTGCAAAATTTGCAACACGAGATAAAGCTAACGTCTGATGACGACGCCAGTTCTACCAAGTCTCACTCAATGCGCGAGCTTGCTTTAGAGAGTCGTATAAAAATGCTTGAAGAAAATTTGGAAAATCTGCGCGAAAAAGAACCAGGTGCTGCGCTGAAAGACGAAGTATCGCAGCAGTTGAATGCCCGCGTCAAATCGCTGGAAATGAAATTACAGCACTCCGCCGCGAATTTCGATCAAACAAATCAACACAGCCTTCTCAACGAGAACGCATTGGACAAATCGTACCAGCGTGATGAAGACAAAAGTTTCGCAAACTTGGTGCGAAGCTCAATGCAGACCAAGAAACAATGTGATATTCATGATAACATCGACAGATCCGAATCACCCTCGGAGTCAAAGCGTGTATCGAATGAAACCTCTTTGCCACAGCAATCCACCCTTTCTGGTGAACGCCCGGGTAAGTTATCTGATGTTTGCTAACAACACAAGGCATCTTTTATCTATAAAAATTAGCTGATATTTGGTGACTGGTAAATGTGGTTTGTGCATGTAGCCTTGCTACATCAACAATATCTTCTTGTAATCATTTCAACTTTGTCTTGTAGTGTTGATATGCAGTGTTGTCGTTTCGTGATCTGTGTGCTGTGACGTGGAATTCTGCGTACGTCATCATCATTACATTTGAATTTTTAAGTCGTTGTTTATTTGCATTTTTTTGGAAATTCGAGTTGCTTCCTTTTTTTCCCCTTCTTCATTTATTTGTAGAGGCTTGCATGGTTTGGTTTGCAAACAAAGATTTGGATTCGTGTCGGTTTCGCAGTGCTAAAACTTTGTGTTGTGTGGTTTTAGAGTGCATGCTAGCTACGGACAAGAGGGTTCTGTGTGGCGTGGGTAGACCAACACAGGTTTTCTGCAATGCTCTGGAATGCTGTTGGCAACCTAGCGACGACCCTTCTATACCGAATTGCTATTTCAGCCGTACGTTGAACACTTTGTTTCCGCAGTCAGTATGATTATGTAATTTTTTTGTTGCAATGTGATTGACAGCAAATCACGCATGTTCTTGTTATCCCAATTCTGCTTGAAGTGTGCTGTGAAATATGGTAGTAGGATAAACTTATTGTGCATCGGAGAACTATAACTTGCAACAGTCAACACCACGGCTTCTGAGTTACACGCATGTTTTACATCAGCCATTTCAAATGGTACTCAATTCGAATATATCAAGAATCGCAATCAGGGGCGACTCGAGCTCAACAGCATCATTCACGCAATTTATACTGGCTGGCACTGAATACTGCAACCGTTCGAGCCTTCGTTCGAGCGTCACTCACGTTTCCATTTGCTTTCATTCTGGCTGGCACTCTCGTTGCTCTGTGACATTGTTACGTAATAAATGATAAGTTCTCATGAGAACCTTCCATTGTTGCGTAACGCACGTCACAATGCAATGGTAACGCCAGTTAGTCTTCTACGTACTAGACTCATTCATATTATAACGCGAGTTGCTGTGCAATTTTATGCTTCGTTTGAAATTATTCTCGAATGGGAACTGTCCATTGGATTGGAATTCAAATCCCATGTTCTATGCAAATCCATTGCCTCAAAAATATTCAATCTGATATGAATTATATTTTTAAAACTACTGAATCGCGGATGGCAACTCGGGCTTCAACGCTTGAGCCCGAGTAAAGCGCGAGCGAATGAAGTCGAGAGAACGCCTGTTACGTACGATAGTTTTTTATTCGGGTCACCTGCAACATGAACGCTAAGGGCCAGACGTGGAACAAAAATATATGAATAGTGACTAGGCCCAATGAAAAGAGCCTGAGTTAACCATCGCAAGCAGTGCAGTGGGTGGTGACACAATTATGCAGTACAAAGCAAACAAGCTCACGTTTTACAAAGTAAATCGTAATCGAAGACCGGAGTCGCCACTGATCTCGATGAATATCTAGCTAACGTTAAGACTAAATGTATAAATTCCATGCAATTTCAAACGTAAAAAGTATAATATGCTGGTTCACCAACACACTTTGTCTTGCATACCTTTTTGAGCTCATTTCCGTTTACGTGCAATATTATGCAGAAGCCCAAATGGCGTCACTGAAAGAAAAGTTCGTCAAAGACCCCGTTGCCACAGCAAGTACGCCAGATGAGGCAAAGCCTGATACCTCAAAAGAGACTTACGAAAGTCTGCATGAAGGTATGTTTAGCTTTCGGTTGTGACTGTTGGAGTTATATTCTGACTTGAGTTTACATGCAAATTAAAGTTGAAGCTCTGGGATACCGCAAAAAAAACAAACTGTTTAACAGGTTGTCTTGTCAGGCACCCCTCGACAGTTTCATAATTTTCTATCATGGTTTAAAGTTGATGGCCGAATTACTGGGCATTTATTAGAGCTACATTTTAGGAAGGGGTTGCAGTTTGCTGGGTAAACAACACAGTTGCGAAGGTCGCAACCGGTATCAACCGTGTTTTTCTCAGTTTCTCAGGGAATTGAGCATAACAGAAAAAGTGCAAACCAGCTAAAATGAAACTCTGTCCTGGCTTCCATAACCCTTTCGCATCCAAGCAGACAATTGTTTGCTCTGCAGCAGTTCGTATTTTGGTGCCTAGAGAAAGCCAATTTTCCAACTTCCGTAAAGGCTTGCCCAGGGGTCTCAAACACGTGGGCCGCATGTGGCCCGCGAGGGCATTTTGTGCGGCCCGCAATGTTTTATGGGAAGTTTCAAATAATTAATATTTAAGTTGTTTAGTTTCTTCACTGGTATTTACAAGTGCACAGGTAAGCTAGCGAGTCAACAAGTTCCTTTTTTAAACTACGTAGAAAAGGTTAGAGAAAATTTCCTTCTGAACAAAACTTGCCGCAGGAAATAAGATGTAAAAACTGTTTTTACTAAGATTCAGATACCGCCATTGCGTCAGCGTCGTAATGCGGCCCTGTAGGGTCTTCATAATGCGGCCCTCGGTTACTTTATAGTCATCATTTGGCCCGTTGGAGCAATTTGAGTTAGAAGCCCCTGCTAGCCACTCGAGAGGTCTTGTGCAGTGTGGTGTAGAAAGCTTCACATGTTCTGTAGAAGTGTTTAAGCATGGTGCAGGAATGCTCAAAGGACACCGGCCTGCTGCGGATGATGGAGAAATGACCTCTTGATGCAATGTTGCTGCAAAACAAAGACCGGGGCAATAAAACCATGAAACAGTTAGGGATTTACAACTTGGAATTCATGTACACAAAACATACTAGAATCTAAAATTGATATTGCCTCACAATATATACGTGTCAAACCAAAATTAATAGTACATCGCACATAAGCAGATCTCTGTTGGAACCTTCGCCATTACCCAAGACCCTATCGTCAATAACTATATGCATTAACAAGTCTGCCTTTTGAATGCAGGTGGTGGAATGTCACATAAGGAACGATCAATATAGACTTCCAAATTCCGAGCCAACGTGTTTCAGAGATCTTTTTCCTCTCATTGTTGAAGCATCAAGATTCAATTTTGTGGTTGATAAAGCGTTATACTTATGGTAGAAATTGAAACTTATTTTTTCAAACAATCATTTAAAAACCTAGCGGGAAACTGCGCTCCTTTCGTTTCTGCGTAACCTGCCCGAATTCGAACTCACGATACAGTCTAGGCAATAAAGCAAGTTAATTATTTTTTGTCAGTTCATTGTGTTTGTTGCCAGGCCAGCTCGTCGATTGGGATGAGTCGGTGGAAGAGAAAGAGAAGCCGAAAACGTCTGAGTGGGACGAATCTTTGGGATCGGAGGAGGACCAAGGTACGTCATGGTGGTTGCACGTGGCTTTAAATGTTGCATTTAATTATGATCGATCGACGCTGTTGTTCCCTTCCAATGAATAGGTGGCTTTACTGGGTACATGCTGTTGTTGATCGTTTCGGTAATGCCACTGACACGATCTGAAAGTAATGCGGCGCAAGATCATGCGTTGAAGGGAGGGTGACTCTTAAATTGACGGCTGGAATGGCAAAATGCCATCTTTCATAGGTCGTAATTGTAGAATTTGCAATTTTTCTTTTTGAAGAAGAGCTGATGATGCCTACATCGTAGGCGGAATATATACTCTGTAAGATCTTAGTGTCTGATTCTTTGCTGTGAAAGGATTTCTTTCCATAGACAGGAAAAACCATTGATGATTTTCGGTTTAAACTCGTTGTTGCTCGTATGAATGACTGATAACTAATAAAGTTGTGGTTGAGCTGCTGCGGTCATGTCATGGACTTGCGTTGCAGCTCAGTCGATCGTTGTCACTTTTGTGGCGGTGGCACCACTGCGCTGGGCTCTCTTCCCGTCTTGTGCACACATTTTTACTACCGTGCGTGAGTGGGTAGCGATCCGGCAATGTGCTGGCTAATTGTTTCCTGTTCGATCTGTGGTGAATGCCACGTGGCCTTCGATCAAAACAGCGCTCAGCTTCAGAGAAAAACGCTGCTACGGTGTGCGTGGGTTCTCTCGTCAACCGGAAGCGCACGAAATTGTGTTTGTTCACACGGGACTTGTCTTCTGTTGGTTTCGTTACGGTAATGCCAAGTGCAGAAAATCGACGAAACAGAAGCCATTTTTGCGAATCCGCCTCCGTACTTCGTAACTGCGATCAGTGAGCTAGCATTGCTTGCATTTTTATCTTTACATCGCGTTCTCAGGGACTGCAGGAACTGAATTGCCGATAAAGCGTGGAGACGAAGCTGCATCTCAGTTTAATGATACGGAAGCGAAAGCACCCGCTGGTGAGCATGCGGGTAAAGACAGTCCCGAAGTTACGGCAACAAACGTTGAAGAAATTAAAACTACACCCGAAACTGCTGACGCCGCCTCGTCTAGTCCAACCGTCGCGACAGGTATCCACATCATAGCCGACCAATTCTTTGATCGATGCATCCTTGTAAATGCAGGGATCGCGATAGTAACGAGAGCTGGTAGTAGTCGCAGCACTGCAAACATGTTTTATTCATACAGAGTTGCAGTGACAGTAACTCGCGTTTATTGCGATTCTTGTTTTCGATGCCTGCACGGTAAGGATTTCGATCGTGTTGGCCAGAAAACAGAAATCTTGGCTGTTCCAGTGAAACATCAGATTCGGCTGGCAGTTGTCCGCCGAAAAACATTGTAATTACATTACGTCTTTGTGTCGCATACTATAGCGACTTCTTTGAAAACATCTGGCTTTATCATCGACAAGCTTAGCCTATATGTATGTTGTGTTGTTATGTCTTTGTGCGAACTTCGAGAGGTGCGCTGTTAACTTTTTATGTAGTGTATTTGAAATCGAGGACCTTCTTGTTATTTTTTCTCCCTCGAATGCTCACGTTTTTCTGCCTGCAGTTTGTTGTTTTTTCATTGACCGCTTGTTGTGTGGGCTGTTTATCATTTGGTGTTCTTGAACTGAACTTACCGAAGCCTGAAATTTGATGTTTAACAAAATTGTTGCTGGTTTATTTATGTACTTGGCCAAGTTTTTGCTCGTTGCACAACTAGTTAATCGACCGCTGATGTCTTACAATTCTGCAGTTTCTTTGCATGTCCCGAATCTGCCACGGAATGCCTTGCACACAGAGTTTATAACGTTGGGCTTTTAATAATTACTGTAAAACTGGGTTAAAAACCGTCTGTTTGAAAGCAGGTAACTTAGCGAGTTGCCTGAAGTTACTTTGTCAAACTTCTTTTGTTGCAGCGCATGATGTCGAGCCATCGGAAAACATTACGACGAAAGATGAAGTTAATATAAGGAAAGATGAAGCCGACACGATGAAGGATGAAGCCAATACGATGAAGGATGAAGCCGATACGAGGAAAGATGAAGCCAATACGATGAAAGATGAAGTCAGTAATCGTGAAAATGATGTTGTTCCCGAGGCAAAGGTGGAAAAAATGGATGACGGAAAGCAGGAAGAACATGAATTTGTAGAAACGCAGACCGCTGATGAACGCGAGGATAACATGCCGACAAAGGAAAGTGAAAAAGGTACTTCGGCAAGTTTGATGCACAGTTGCCCTTAACGTGTTCGCAGTCCCGTCGCCACGGAAGGCTTAGGTGGATTAAGACCCCCAAACGAAGCTCCATTCCCTCCCAAATTGGAATATAAAACGTAAAGCAGTGGAGTTTTTGTAAAATGTCAAGCTCCCCCCTGCGCAACTTCGAAACCCCCCTATTGAAGACTTTCTGGTGACGGTTGTGCGTGTCCGGTGTGGTCCACAGCCGCTCCGCTCCAACACAAGGTACCTACNGAAAATCGCAGGTGTTGCTGATCGCGTTGCAGGGGTGCACATTTTTTCTGAAAAGCGCATTAATGAAGCTATAGCCGTAAAACTATAGCCAAATGTTGTGCTGGTCAAAAAACGAATTATCGAAATAAAAAAGGTAACCATGGCTAAAATAAAAAATCACTCACTGCCCAATCTTTGAAAAAAAAGTTGGGGACATTAAAGGTTGGGGCTTGGGGTTATTTCCCCCTCTCGTGTCTAAAGGCTCCTCATCAATGCGTCTCGTTGGTGGCGGTGGTTGGTGCAGACCTAACGTGAAACTGCTTTGTGCACTCAACGAGTGAGTTACAGTCAAAACACTGCACAAAAAGGGATTTAACAGATTTTGCTGAAAGCCGGGACCAGTTCTCTGACTCAGGAAAATATTTTAACTTTCTGCTCAATGGTGTATGTGCCTATGGAAAGGTTGCATTTTCTGTTTTGGTTGGGAAGATGCATTCGAAATTTCTGCCGTTTGGTAGAATGTTACTAGCCCTTTCAATATTTTTATGGCACGAACCTGTGGTAGTTTCGCCGTCTGGTAAGGTCATGCCACAAAGAATCGGGTTAATGGACTTACTAGGTTGGAAAAGATGATTGACTCTGCAATCGTGTTTTTTTTTGGAAAATGTTTTCGTAGCCAAACCATCAACACCCGCAGACGAAAAACTTTGATTTTTCCTGTGTTTTGAAACGCGCGGGAACACCGGGAAATGGTCAGAATCTCATCGATGATTTTTGCGTTGGCTCCGTCTTCTGGTTATGTTTTAAAACTAAGCATGCACGCAGATGACGAGGTGCCTCTGATGTCTCCTGACCATGAAATCGTGACCCCATCACCAGGCAAGGAAGAACCGCTCGTCAGGACTGATGATGAAACAGATTCGGTACGTGGGGAGTAATGCGGGTGACTTAAACAGCGACAAAGCTGCCGTTTACGCAAAGACATCATTCGGTGTGACGGAAAACCTCCGTTGTTTTCCACCCATTTTTGCCGAGCAAAAGTTTTTTTAGTCGCGCGATATTCATGCCATCTGTTGCCATACCTTTTGCGGTCATAGACAGTGGTATGTTCGAGATAAAGATAACGTTATAAAGTTTATCCCATTGGTGATCCGTAGACCTGTTTTCATTCACTACGTGGACTGCGGTCATTGGGATGTTTTTAAGTCCTTGTTTTTGTTTATTCAATATATAGCTTGCGATGAGCGCTGTTCTTAAGAAATGTTTTGTTCCTACGCTTTATTTCGGCGCGAAAGCAAACAAAAAACATTACACCACGCATCGCTTTTGAGCTCGGCACTTTATTTCTGTTTATGGTGAGCGAAACTTTGAAATACATCTTGGAATTTAAAAAAAAATATCAATTTGATTCCCCAATCGGAGCATTCAAAGTTCTCCGTGAAAAAAACGTCACGATTTGCTTGTAAAAAACAAACTTGAAAAATCGCGAAATGTTGAGTTATTTCATCTTTTTTCTTCCCCGCCGCTGCAGAAGATACCTCTCCATTGATAGCTTGTGTGCTTTTGTGTGTTTCATTGATTTGAAAACAATTGCTTGTAAATTGTCAGGGAGAAGATGCGGAAACTGCGCCACTTCAAAGCACTGCAGTCAAGATACTAATTTTATTCGGTCAAATCCCTTATGACCTGCACTACATTGCCGCACCTTTAGCGCAGTGGGTAAGCAGATATGCTGTCGTGTGTTGAGTAAAATCTGCTAGTATAAATTTGTAAGAAGCAACCATCTGTGTGGAAGAAGAGTTTGCAGGTTTTATTCACGTGTCCCCTTTTTTGACGAATAGCTGATATACACAGTTAGTTGCATGTTGGTAAGATGAGATTGTCCAAGATTCTAGAAGAACCCTTTGCAAACTTTGATCAAATGCGCAAGTCCCACTTTCAGTGTTACAATATGCGAAATGAAGGTACGATTTTCGAGTTTATATGAAGGTCATGGGCTTGCAAAACACTTAAGAACAGTCATTAAGAAGTTGACAAAACATAAGTGGCAAGAGCAAAATGAAACATAGATTTCCACGCTTAAAGTGCGACAAGAAGCAGTTGTACATTCGTGGCAACCAATCTGCTCTGCAGGTGTTGAATAGTTTTAAATTACACTTGTATTTTAGTTGCTTTTTCACTCACACGCTACCTCACTAAGAGTCGAATATATGGCAGTATTCTTCAGCAGAAGATTGAAGGTCTTACAGTCGATTAAGATGGGAAGGTACGTGTTCACTTCTTAAAACTTAAATGATTACCGTTAAGAGGCAGTTCCTTATAATAATAATTATAGTTATTTTTAGTCGGACTCATGTTCCATATCACAAGGGTAATCGAATAACACTAGAACACAAAAATGATTAGTCATAGCGCGTCGCAGTGCAAGTGTCAAATGATAACCACAGTGAACACCGATAGATGCCAAACACTGAAACTACGCACCAGCTATAATTGCTCTCACTCATCAAATAAGAATCCGGCAGTGGGATAAAAACAGGGATGCACGTGGCAACAAAAAAGGTGTGGGAACGCACCCAAAAAACTAGGCAATTTGAAACAGCTTCATACTCATTTTAAAGCAAAACATGAAAAGGGTGTGGGAACGCCCTTCCCACGCCTTCCCTCCCCACTACACCCATGGATCAAAATGAAGACATTCTAACATCAATGTTTGAAGTAAACGGCTAAAAACAGTCGGATGGTGTGCTCAGTGGCGCACAAAAGCATGCAAATTGTTTTGATCAAGGCTTCAAATGTTTTCGCGGGATATTCAGCTTGAGGCTGACAACGGTTTGTTTTGACTAAATTTAAAGCGAGATTTGACGGTAGTATTGTAGTGGTTTTATGTAATCACTTTTTAATAAATTTGTTTTGTGTAATTACAAAGCTGGATTTTTAACACTTCCAAGTTTGAGTTTTTATTATGAAAATCAATTTTGTGATGTTGATTAGGATGTTGTCATTAAATTATTATTGCAATCCTGTTGAGTTCATGGAAGATCCCGAGGAAAATTGGGATTAAGGATTGCAATAGTTTTGTGTTTTTGTATGTTTTTTTTGCGTTCCAGCATTTGCTGTTGTTAGATCTCAACCCATCCACGTCACTGAGGCTGATGTATATGTACTGTAGTACGTGATACTCGAATGTAAAAGCAAAGAGTTTGAAACTAGGGTCGTATGTTTTTTTTAATCCAATGCACGTCCTGTGCATAACTCGTCCATCACCAGACGTTTTGTTTCAGGTCACATTATCCTTCTTTCTCGTAGAAACTTTGCCACACACAGTGTGGCAGCATGGGCGTACGCACCAAACGGGCATTTGCCCCCTGAAAATTGGGATTAAGAACCAAAATTTTCTAAAAAAACTGAAGCCAGCAGCTTAGCAGACTTAATTCTTGCAATGACTGTTTTATTTGCCGATATGGCATTCACACTGCACAAGAGCCGGGTTCTGGTATCATGTAGTAATGAGTTTGCAGCGGATTTTACAAAAACCGCTCCATTACTTGCAGCGGCATGTTTCGAAACTTGGGAGCGGATTGTTCTAATGTTGGTCTTTATTGGATAACAATAACATGGTAACAGATCTTCAAAGGTTCACTGCAAGTTAAGGCAGTATATGGCTTCCGTTGCTGTTTTTTCTATCCAGATATGTTTTTCTTCGATTGCATCTGTGTGTTCAGGTTTATTTTTAAAAATCCTGTTGAATCTGTTTTTTAAGAAATACATTTGGGAATTAGCTACAGTAAATCTAATAGTATGATAAACACTTCAGGTATAAAAAGCGTCATCAGGCGTCATCATCAGGTATAAAAAGTGCTCATATCGGTGAAACAAAACATGTTAAGCCCGTTTCACACGCTCACACCAGTATCAATATCAAATACTGTAGGTTGCTTGCGATCCGATACAGTCAGCCATGCAGTTGCGCGTACAAAGAACGTGACATGAATAAATAACAAACGGTTACATAATGAAGTGAAAGATTTGCATTTGGATGAACGATATATAAGGTTGCTGTCTCAGATGCCAGCTGAAGAAATTGATGAAACAATGACTAAGACTGAATGTTTATATTTCTTGGTTACCCTATGCATTCAAATTAAAAAAACAACATACATTGGAGAGAGGGTTTGTTGCCAGCTTAGGGATTTCAAATTCCATTGCAGCTCAAGATCTCACAAAAGATCCAAGTTCAATAGCAAACGTGGCTGTACATTTTTCCCACCTTGTGCTTCAAGATCTACTGGAAGCCATAGTTTAAAGATGTGTCCTTGTCCAACAAACCTATCCCTGATTTATGGTATTAAATAAAAACCGCTTTTCGTTTTTTTTGCGTGACATCAAAAGCGGCTTAGATAACTGGGAGTTTGGAGTACTTTAAGATTTAACGATCAGATTTATGGTTTTACCACATTTTGCTGCATCGCTGGAAATAATATTTTCCTTTCGAATTCATGTTAAAACGAAACAAACTTGCTAAAACCGAGAATGTTAAGGAAGAGTTGTTGGCAAACCAAGCATTGTCAATAAACCAGCAAAACGACTGTTGGACACCTAAGCCTAAATTACTGAGAGATGTCATTAATGGAGTATGTCACCACTGTCATATAAAATGTCATGAGCAATGGAAAAGTGATCCAAATATTAATGTTCATGCTGCAGATGAAACTTTGGAAAAGGAGCTAAAAGTAAATCAGTATTTTGCTCACCGTTTCATCTCATGTATTTGCATTCATATGTCATGTTTCAAATTGACATTTCTGTTCTCTTCAAGATAAACGTTTTTTTTGTACAATCTGGATTTAATTAGAAATTGCTGTATGGAGCACTGCAGCAGTAGACGTTTTGCCGCATGTGACTGCTGAACGCAGACATCTGTGGCAGGTAATGCAGCAAGACAATCATAGGCGTAGTTGGGAAGCCATGGCCCCCCAAATTTTTGGAACATGTAGTCATTTTGTGGTTTAAGACGCGGTATCCGAAACAAAATAGTGTTACTTGCCTAAGATCAAGCATTTTGGTCCCCCCATTTTTTTGGCCTCTCCCAAATTTTTGGGCTGGCTACGCTTCTGGAGACAATGACTGCTGATAGCAGTAAGCCACGTAGTTTCATACTGTGTGAAAAGAAGCATGGGTGAAAAAGAAGCAATGCTGCCAGCGAAGCGCATTTTTTGAGGCAGTTGCCGTAACACTGGGCATTTTTTGTGATGTAGAAAGGGTGAAGTGTTTCGTGAACGTCCATTTGCATTGCATCGACAGCAACCTGAAAAGGATAAGCAAAATGTCGATTTTGTTCCCCCCCACTGTAAAAATTTCTGCGGACGCCCATTTGTGGTAGAGTGTCACTGTATTTCAAGTCATGAAGATTGAAATTTTTTCCTTAGTGTAATAACCCTACCGCGTTCATGGTAATTCATTATCAGCTTGTGGCATGCCCTTTCTTTGAATTACACGTTTGATCCACATCTACTTTTGCGTGGTTTTCAAATAAATATAACATGCTTCCAGCTTCTCACAATTCTACCTTTCTTTTTGAAGTCCTACCTGTTGGAGGGTGTATCACAATACGTAAGAGGTCAAGGATTTTTCCATTTGCTTTATAAAATTCCAAAACGTCGCCAGTGTCGACTGAAAGTTGGTAGCCGTCCAAAACGTTCGTTTCAGCGAGGAGTCTTTTTAGGAAATACGTTTATGGTTTCGTTCATAGGTTGGTATTTCAGTTGATGAATCATTAAGAATTCAGCGTGATGCCTGAATCATCGTTTCAACCACGATGTTCTAATCTCTGGGATATGTAGTTCAAGTGAATATTGACTCGTAGACATTGGCGTAGCAAGGGTGGGCCCTCAGGGACCCGGGCGGCACTTTGTTGATTAAAAATAATTTTTTAAAGGAGTTTTAAAGTTGTAACTCTTTTTGTTTTCTTAAATACATTTTGAAATGTTTCAAAAGTTCTAATTCTTTTCAGTTTTTGTCTTTAGAAGCCCTAGACTAGAAAGGCTAGCCTAAAAAAAGTAAGAAATGTGGCTGTGGAGTGAGCAAATTGATAAAATATTTACTCAAAAGTCTGGGGTCAAATCCAGTGTGCTAAAGTACCTCNGTATCAGTCGTTGTAATCACTGCTGAACATTAAAGAGGCCTATGTCGCACCTGGCAGGTTTAGTTANTGTTTTTGTATTTATTTATTTTACAATCNAATTAGAAAGTAGGCTCTCCGCTGGAGCACCTTACTGGATAACCTCAGTTATTCCGTGCCCCGGCGTTCGTTGTCTTGAAGAGCCCATCTGACGCAATGAACTCAGTATCGCCAAATAAATCTGTCTCTCTCCGCTGGATGCGGCCTTCTCAAAGTGGCCCCAAACCAAATCAATTGCTTATTTCTGCATTTCTGCAATAGGTAATTTTAATTAGAACAGGCATAACATATTTTAATAAAAATGTACAGTAGCAACGGTGTTACAGACTTCTAGATAGCTTATGGTTATTAATCAGCAAAGACTGATTTCCCAAACTGAAAGATTTCGCACACAAAATGCATTCGACGTTTGGAAACGCATACACCTTTTTGGTTTAAAAATTGTGCATCTGTGATGAGTTGTTTTATAAATCATTTTGTTGGAAGAGGCACGGAAGTTGTCACATTTTTGTAAAATGGCCCGTAGGTGAAAAGTAGTTGGCCTACGCTGGTCTAGTCATTCGGTCGGCTTATCAACATTAAATTTTGGCGATTGAAGTGAAGAACTCAGCAAAGGAAACGTTGCTCAGTTTCGATAGAAATTCTGTTTTTCTGTATGATGTCAGAAAATGCCGTTCTTGGAGCGAGATGGTGCAGTTGGTGTGTTTGCGTGGTTAACTTAGACCTCAGATTATAGGTTTGAACTGTAAGTAGAGTAAATCAGAGTCAGCCGATAGGCAATGTGGGATTCATAGAAGTCTCCTTTCTTCAACGGTACACGTATTATTTGCAGACATAGAAAAAGCCATTTCAACAAGAAAAGCTTAGAAAAGGTGTTGCTCCCATTTTGATGAATTTGAGGCATGAACCTTAGTCTGAAAACCTAATCTAACGCAAGGGCAAACGGTATGTTTGCGATATGTGTGATTATGGTGAAGGCTTTTATTAAAAAGGGCGTTAATCGAAACAGTTGAACAACTTGACAATGACTGTACCGAATAGAGTTGTTCAACGGAATCACCGTAGAACGTGTAAGACGTTGTAATCAACGCTGAACACTAAAAAGGCCCATGTCCCACCTGGCAGGTTTAGTAATAGGCCTACAGTTTTCGAAATAGACGTTTGTTGGTAACGAACGAAGGCAAGTAATGACACTATGCAGGTGAATTTGATGAAGCCCAACAGCTAGACCAACTTCGCAGGTCACGATGGAAGTTGCAAGCCATATAGTACTTTACAACTAGAGCCAGTTGCCTTTTTTGGCCTATGTTGTCAAAATGGGTCCCGCACCTGTAAAGGGCCCCACGCAAGTGCCGACTGAGACAACGTTTGAAACTTTTTATATATTCCAAAAGAATTAAACCCAGGGACGCCGGATAGCGGTGCATTTCCCCCTGTCCTTTCATAAGGGGGCAACGTGGGTGGAGATGCCTTGCAAAAGTATCATAGGTAATTTCATGGTTTGCCAAGGTCGAATTGCAACAAATTTATTGCAGAAATTCGCGCACCCAGAAACTTCAGAATGTTTTTTTTTTTTTATAATTTCTGGTATTATTTTTGATGCCAACATCGTTGCTGAACAGAAACAAGCATAATTGGTACCGATTTTTTTCTAAGTTTGCATTGCCCTCAACCTTTCTACTGCCTTCCCTGCCCCAGCCCGTAGCCAGGTTTTGAGGTTTGGAGGGGCAAAATACATTTTTCAGGGGGCACGATTTTTGTTTTTATTATATTTTTAAAACAAATTTTTCTGGGAACAATAAAATTGGTGGGGGGGGCACAAAAGAAATTTTGGGGGGGCAGTGCCGCTGAATGTGCCCCCGTGGCTACGGGCCTGCCCTGCCGTACCGCTCTTTCAGCATCCTTGATTTAACCACTGCTGAAACGTGAAGTAAACAATGAAACGTTCTTTACATCACTAAGATCATATTATCAAATCTTGCTATATGCAGTGTATATACTTTATTAGTGAAATATTAACATACATAAATGTTTACACCTGTATGCCGCCATCACACCTCTTAACTTTTTTGTATGATCCCTTGCAGTGACCAAACGATTAAAGTCAAGTTGTGGGCTTACCGGAGGCTAAAACCAACAGGGAAGAAAATTTGACGAAACATACCGGTCGATATATGCATATGTATAGAAACAGTGGCGTAGCGAGGCTAAGTGCCGCCCGGGGCCAACCATAAAAGTGCCGCTCTTTCNACCCCTCAAATTCGCTTACAAAAATTTTAAATGAAAGAAGATCATATTTCGTGCTTGTTTAAAGATATAAGGATTAATAAAGCATCTTGAAAATCACAATCAAGCACTTACAAACTGAAATGGGTCTTGTATTTTTCATTTTCGATTGTAAGTCTTGCTTTTTCTGCTTGTCGCCACTTTTCTCATTAATTTTTCAATATTTTGCTTGCTTTACATATGGATATACGAACTCGACATGTTTCGTCAATATTTCTTCCCTGTTGGCTTTTAATCTCCGGTGAGCCCATCGCATGGCTTTTAATAGTTTACTTATTTCAGGGGATCTAACGATAAAATTTAGGGATATGATGGCGGCATACCCACTCTACAGATGTAAACATTTGTATATGTTTAAATTTCGTGTAGTATCCCCGTCTTTAACTAAAAAAATGTATATATACTGCATGTAGCACGCTGTAACAATAAATCTGATAATAATATGATCTCAGTGATGTAAAGAACGTTTCATTGTTCGATTCACTCACTGTCGGTGAATCCACCACCCAACCTTCCAGTTGAGAGGCGGTCACTCTAGCACTGTGCTAACGCAGGCCCAGCGATATCTTTGCCGCCAATGCCTAGGTGTCACGTGATGTTATGATGTGCCGTCGGGGCATTACTGAAGAACCAACCATCGGAGAAAAAGGATTAAGCTAGCCTTGACTATTTACCATGATTTCATGCAAAGCCTATTTTATCAGATTGTGAGAGGAAGGACAATATAAACTACGAACGACCGGAGTCCTAATGTTTGCTAGTCTGCAATCGAATGCGATCTCTTTCCTTTGTTCAAAAGACTTTGACTGGGATAGCTTTGTCTGGCGAGTAAGGTGTAGGGAAGGGGTGTCAAACATACGGCCCGTTGCGTGGTTGGATCCGGCCCGCGGGATGATTTTGTGAAATAAAAACTTCTTTGTGCTTATATTTTATTGTTTTTCTGTTTTTTTCACGTGAAAATTTCCCGTTTTCTGCATATTTGCTTTAGCATGTTCACACCGGTTTGATCTTTCAAATAGGTATGAACATGCAAAAGTTCAACTACTGTTGATAAAGTTTAACACTAGAACTCCGGGAAAAAACATACCTTGAGCT
>JGI24158J21664_10002852_pt1 | contig 21337 bp, 11 predicted proteins | sample Ectturendosymbi3_FD_21664 | JGI IMG/M metagenome (IMG submission 21664)
GGGCGGGGACAATGCCCCGGGGCGGCACTTTGGTCTTTCACGAATGAACCTGAAGTTAGATTTAATTTTGATTAAGGTTGGACCTACCACTCGTCCCGGTTTGGCCGGAACTGTCCCGGTTTAAACGACAGACGTTCAAACCGGGAGAGTGGGGCGGCACTTTTTGACTCGCGCCGGCACTTTTTGACTCGCGCCGGGGCGGCATTTCCCCATGTCGGGGCCCTTTTGCAACTGGAGTGCTCTGGAACGGGTTGCATGTTTGTCAACTTTACATGAGAACAAGAGAGAGGAACTGAATTTGTAAGTTACGTCTTTAAAACTCTCTAGTTTATCAATTCTTACAAAATGTTTGTTTTAGAGCTGTAACATTTCGGTAAGTACAAAACACACCGTTGGTGGTTACTTTATTCCCTGTGTAGAACAAAACTGCATTCAACAGAGCGGAAAAGCTATGGGAAACTACGACATTTTAACCACCTGCCTTCTCGCCCGTTCTCGGGCACTAAAATTCTCTCATTTTCACACACGCTTTTCCTTGAAGGAAGGTCGTAGCCCTAAGAATCTTGGGACACTTCACGGTCTACACCAGCCTGTGATGGTTCTGTATGTTCCATACCAACTTGCACCGTTCTCGGAATCATAGCAGCTGAGACCTCTATATTCGGAGTAGAAGTGCCTCAACATTCAATGCTTTATGAATAACACAGCTGCGCACTTTGTCGCGCCAGCGTTAAGCCGTGAGCTTTTCATAAAATCCCACCTCTGCCGCTTGCGATAGCACTCTTTTGGTGATTCGAGGATTGAATCAAAGACCGATTTGAAAGCTCAAAGCTCAGCGGTGTTTGAAAGCTCTTGTTTTGCGATCACGGAATGATGAAGTTCACGCAATACTTCGTTTTGCTTTCCCAATCCATTTCTCAGTCTCTTTGTTTTGCCCTCTGTTACCAGTGAATGCCATCCTAAGGCACTTGACCTTTTGCAGTGTATTGCTGCTTGCTTGTAAGCGCCACAGAACTGCGTTTCTAGGGAGTCGTAATATCTTGGTCTTTTTAGTGGTAAATTGTCATTCCACGGTGTTCCTGCGCACTAGTACACCGATCAAGTGCATGTTGGAGACCCTGTGCAGAAGATACAAGCAACCGATTGATCTTGCAGCATTCCAACAGAATGGCAACCTCGTCGCAAGAGGCTGTGACTGTCGATCCGATCCAACAGCAAAATGAACGACTTCCACTTAATGCTGCTGCTTGGGCACAACATCTAAGCAGGACAACGATGACTTGCTGGACAGCAGCAGGCTGCCGTCAACATGTACTCCCGCAACACTCCTCCACAAACCTTGTCTCGAGGGACGAGATCATCTGCTTTTTTCAGGTCAACAAAGCAAGAGTAGATCTCCTTTACATCTTACCCAGATTTCTTGAAAATTAGTTGGAGAGTGAAAATTTAATCTGGGATAGTACGATCAGAACGTAAACCGCACTGAGCCTTATCCAGATAAGGTTCAGCTATGTCGCGGCAACTCTTTCAAATGCATTTGGTCTATATACTATTACAGGGAGGTCGAGGAGATAAATGTTCCGGTAGTTGGTGTATCCTAATCTACTGGATATGTTCACCACAGCTTCCCATTCCTTCGGTTCCCTTCCAGATCCACAAGCCATCTGACACACTAGAGCTAGCCAGAGAATTCCTGTTCTTATCAAGGCTTTAAGCACTTCAGTTTGTCTTTTTTCGGTCATAGACCGATTTTTTTCGTAATGATCGGCAAAAATTAAGTCAAGTCGGTCATAATGTCCGAAACTACAGACTAGTGAATACTGTTACGGCGAGTTTTAACACATTTATGGTACAAATGACCGAAATGTTTCAGCGAAAACACAGTTTCAGGTCCGATTTCAGCCTGTGTGACAGTGGGATGACCTCAGTCGTAGTGATGGCGTTTTCCTCCCCAAGATGCACCTGTGTGTCTGTGCGCAATGTAGTTTCGAAGCAAAATGGCTATCAAAAGGATGATTCCTTGCGAAGTGGTAAAGGGCTTCCACGAAAAACATCGCGAAACAGGTGTGTGTGTTCAATGGCATTTTCTTAAAATTTGAAAGCTGTTTTCCACATTTGCACTCTTATTTGAATTGTGGCGGCATTTTACACGAATGTCGTTTGTTACTTTCGTCACTGCTTGCATACACGAAAGAGTCGATCAAACATTTAAATGAAGCGCGCTAAGAGCAGAGATTGAACCGGTCTAAAAACACTGTGTTTTTTCTCTGTTCTTGTTGGTACTGTACTGGTCTCCGGTAAGCAAGCACGGCGTAAACAAAAGAACCTTAAAAGTCAAACCGACGCGCAGCAGTGCGTAACAATGGCACCGCTCATATTCCTTTTCACTTTGTTTTTCATGGTGCTGTTTCACTGTGTGCCTCTTAGTATGAGGCAAGGTTCTCCAAAATTTTGTGTCCAAGGCCACATAAGCTATTACACAATAGTTCGGGGGCTGGACATGTTACGCAATGTGATTGTTTCGGGATATGTTATTTATTTTTTTAACCAAATCTACCAAATCAACAAATATTTCGTAAATATATATTTATCAATTATTGGCAAAATGGCTTCGCGGGCCGGATTTGGCCCGCGGGCCGTAGTTTGGAGATCCCTGCTATAAGGCAATGCGTGAGTTACAACAAATAGGTCAAAAAAACAAAGCGTACAAGTTTACAATAAATCATACTATTTAACTTCCAACCGGAAAATGAGCATTGGTGATCGAATGAAAGGTTAATATTTACTCAAAACACTAAAGTTTTCACTTAGGCAGTTAACCACTTGTATTACACTCAGCCAATTTTTTTAAACCAACCTCTTCGAAGCGGGTGGGCTCTGGTAGGTCTTGTGAATAGCTGTGTCGAGCTGCTTGCAATTTGCTTGGAGAGTTTGTATTCCCGAAGCGACCATCTCCAAGTGTTCATTGAATTTGTCCGGCATATAGGTCCTGTAAACACAGTTTGAAACGATTCATAGAAAACATCTGATTCTTTTGCAAACGTGGAATAAGTAGGCTACATGCAGGGGACGTGACTCTTTCCTAACGCATAATTATACTAAAGAAAAGCTATAGACGCCCGAAACAAGCTAATGACGAAGTACTCATGCGTCGAACAGCTACTGCACATACCGTTTTCTTCCAGTTGTTGGTTTTGGAGTCAAGTTAGGTGATCCCACGCTCCACCTGTAAGAGATTGGAAGTAGAATGCACTGCTATCGCGTAGTTAATATTTAAAAAAAATTGATGAGTGCCCTGTTGGCTGAAAAACAAGAGTACCATGCTTCAGAACAAAAAGCAAAGAAGGAATTATTTGGAACCTGCTTTTCACTCCAGTTATCACTATTGGTAGATATTTACTGAAGTAGAGATAACAATGAAGTATCCAGATACTTCTACATCTTCTAGCTATGTTGAGTATGATATCAGCTAAACGCAATTGATGGCAAAATTAAAGAGAAAGACATCGGATTAAAAACTGTTGCGAACCAAACAACATTGCATCATTTATTATACGTCACCACCACGCGCCAGGTAAGTCAAAGGTGATATCTCCGCAGCAACCTTTCGTTTCTTCAAAAAATCGACACTAAAAGCGAATAGCTCGAGGCTTATAATTCTAAGCGAAAATGTTCTGTAAAAAGTTGACACAAACTTTGGACTTCTTCATTTTATTGGAAAAGCAAACCCAGTGACGCGTGAACTTCAGCGATCGGATTAGAAGTCCAAACCTTCAATGTTGATCTCAAAACGAAAGCTTTCAGACGTTCCACGCGCACAATCAAAATGCGTTCAAACGTCCCTAAGACCACAGCTTCCCAATCGATTATCAGGGACGAAGAACGCAAAACCGTATTCACCAGCAAAAGCGACAGAGATGGTACTATTGCCTAGGCCCTAGACCTAGAGCTTTGAGTGTGAAACACTGCGAGACTACGTGCGGAACAAGAAATTTGTCAATGATTTATTGTCGATCCACTTCTACGAGGCTAATAAAGAGATCCACTAAAGCGTGGCCGCAAACAAGTCCTTGGATTTATGATGGTAAAAACTTCGTTTCAAGAATGACCTTCCGATTCAAATCACAAAACTCTGTAAGAAACAGTTTATTTCAAATAATGAGGATTGTGTCTCAGCTCATCAAACAAGATATCGATATCAGGAGTCAAAATCGCAAATACATCACAGATGCGATCAGAAATCTGTCGTTACTCTCGCTCAGCTGCATTCTGTTATTGTAAAGTACGCGTGGCTGAACAGCAGTCGAAGCACGCATCTTCCATTAAAATCCGTACTTCGTTCGTTGATTGCCAAACTACACGAAAGTCGTTTTACGACCTATTTAAAAAATGAAGTATTAACTGGGATCATAACACATGACTGTAGTCGAACTGCAAAATCAGCCGAGGTTGATTCTATGCAAAACCTCCAAGATAACAGAAATCAAATTATAATCTGATTGTATTAGGGAGCGAGGAAATACCAGACGCGGATTTTTCGGACATGGGAAAACTAAGTGAAAGTACGTAAAAGCTACTTAAGAACAGCATCTTGAGCATGATAAAGAAAAAAAAAAGTTTTTCCATACGATTTTTCCAACCCACAGAAATCCAAAATAATTTGTTAATATGCAATTCTGTTCATACTGACCAGAATTGGTGCTTCGAATGGTCACATTGATACTGGAAAATTATAGTGTTCCAAATACAAAAGCATGCTTTTCATATGATTACACTTGCAGTCATTGGGCACATGCCCTAGTAAAAATATAAAAGGTACACGGCTGAGTTTGGGAATCGCTGTTAGTTTCCAGGAAAATGAACAGTTTGCAAAACATCCATATTCGTTAGTGAGAGGATGCAAACTTTTTAAGAAACTTTTACAATGAAGATGCGTATCCAGTTTTTCGGATTAAATTGGAATTAAATTAGTGCTACTCAGTGTTAGCCAAATTAGATTACAATCAAAATTAGTGAATTTACGAAAACAAGAATTTAAACCAAATTCCGAACTAGAGCTGCAGACACTATTCTAGTTTGTGCTGAACTGTAAAAAAGTCAGTCAGTTGCTTCTAAGTTATTATCTTCTAATATCATTGTCATAATCTGACAATGCTAGGATACTGTAATCAAATGCATGCCAGTATGCATAACACCTACTTGTTATTAAGTACAACAGCCAAACTGCATTTTCCCCATTGCCAGACTGCATTATTCCGTTGCTGCCTGCTAGGTAGGATTAGCTCTTATACTGTTCATCACAATGTCAGCCATGACTGCAAGGCAAATTTAAGTAATGTGACGGTGGCACGGCACTTTGACCTTTTCCTTATGCTTTCCTTGCGCGCAGTGCGTTCTTTGTATCACTTGCTGAAAAACGCCATTGGACGAAGTAGCATTTTCGGCTAAACCGGAAATTAGATTAGAAGCAAAATGAGATCACACAAGCTTATCACAAATTAGATTAGATTTACCGGCATTTCGCTCAGTTCGTCAAAGTAGACAACAAGAATTCTCTAGCTGTCCAGTCTGTATGCAAGGTCTAGGGGATGGTGGGACTGGTTTAACCGAAGTCAACATTTTATAGGGCTGTGCTAAAACGTGTCATTCCTGGCAGAGCATTCCCAGGAATAGCTTTTAACTTTCTTGCAGAAAATTAGTGCCGCAATAATAATTTAAAACGATTTGCAATCGTGCCAACTGGTAATTAGGTATTATAAGTGCAAAAATATCGAATGTAAAGTCAGCGCAGAAACGCAAGAGTTGCACAAAACCTGAAGGATTTATCTTTCAACGACTAAATCTCATGTAAAACTAATATACACATCTTCCACGCCTTGACTGACTCCAAAGTATACGATGTTTGTTGGTCTAATATCAGTTCACATCATTTCACGCTATAATGTGCCATGCAAACATGGATCTGTGTGTCGATTTAATAGTGCAGTTGAAAATAATGTATCAGATCTATTTGACAGTTGAATTTCCGGCATCTTTTGGAAAAGATTTGATAGAGATGCACCCTATCTTACCCAGCCCGAGGGACGTTGTTGGGTAAAATGTCCCGCTTGTACTGCTTTATCACGAAGTGTTGATGTCTGTAACGAAGCAATTCTGCAATTGACAGGTTAGCTCAGGTTCCGCCGGCAGAAAGCGACATTCAAGACGACCGCATTGAACAGTAGGGTCAAGTGCGCTTTTTTTACTTTTTATCCTAGACCTGAATTCTGAGTAAGATGGCATGTGCAAATAAAGTAACCCCTCTATTTCGCACTTCTGAAATTTCATTGGGAGTATTTTCAGTCCGTAAGTCACTTGCGTTTGGTAAATCTCTCGTCTACTACTCCCAAGCGGAACAACAAAGCTTTCCACGTTGCAACGACAGTCTCAGAAAACATCTGCCTGTCAGTCAGACCAAACGTCATCGAAGCATTTTTCTTAAACTTCCGTATATTTTAAATAATAACACAGTAAACAGTAGTGTGTACATGTATGCAATTTGAACAAAGNAGTATATGTACAATTTTCATGGTACATGTCATTCTGGACGTAAATAACAGTTCCCGTGAACAACGGCTTGGTTTTGTACCCATCGTGTTGCTAATATTGTGGAAAATTGCAGCATTTCCGAGCAGTGGCGTCCAAGGTATTGTCATTTTATTTTTACAATAAAAGCAAATGTTAAATGTCATTTACACAGTCAATTCGGACTGTTACATGGATTTTCTGAAAACAGACTAGGTCTTACGTAAAAAGCTTCTTGTAATCACGTCTTCACGATCAGGGTCTCAATGTATTCGGTAAACTATGGGTGGATACGATATCAACAATGTCAAACGCAGTTTAGAGCATCTTTCGAACTCATTTGCGTTTTCAAGTTCACAGCAGACTTGTACATTTCTAGCCATTGGGCTTGTACGCATTAAAAATTAGATGATCACTGACAGTTTTGTTACATCATTTCTGTTCGGGTGACAACAAATAGTGATTTCACAACAGATCTTTCATACCTTACCCATCTGCAGTTAAATCAATTTAGGCATATTTTTTCTAGAAATAACACAGAAGACCAGTATTACCACAACGTTTAAATGAACAAAGCTTGGCACTTTGAAGCATCTAAAGTAGGACGGAATAACATAGACACACGCATTTTCCTTCTAGAAAACTGCCAGTTAGAGATCAGCGAAGTCCCCAATTTTAAAAACAGTCTTATTTAAATGTTAGCACCAGGCAAAAACCAAGCTTGTCGTAAAGCAATTCCTTTACCCAAATCAGCAAACATCCCAAGCTTGGTGACGAATAGACTAAGAAACAACAGTATTGATGTAGGGTTCAGAATTAACACGCCAGCAACTCTTATTTAATCAAATAAATAAAGGAAGGGCGTTGTACGAACACTCAGAAAAAACGACTCTGTTGCGGAAAAAAAGATTCCACAGTGGAAGTAGCTCGTCTACCTGAAAGAAATTCCTTTTTCAAGAGATTTGTAATTAAATTTAATGACTCAACCACTTCGGTTACATTCATGACTTGGTTCCGTGGAACCACTAAACCTTAACCGGCATCTTGGTTTGGAAAAATCTGCAAATTTCTTGAAAGCATTTACACCTTTCTCATTTTTGAAAAAACGACGCACTCAAGAACGAGCTGACAATTACTTTGAAGTTACTGGTTCTACTACTTGTTCAACTACGGATATGAGTCTTTATAAACACGAGCGTTTTGGTTCGTTCTACTCTTGCAACGAATTCTTGCAGATTGTCTGAAAACCTTAGAATAAATTCTGCACTAAGTTTCAACACCTCAGTGAAGTTTCAGAGACACTTCACAATATAAGGGAAACAACTGAATTATGTAAATTCGGAGAATGCTTTTAAAAACATTGGATACAACGAAAATAGTAGCTTGTAAACCAATAATTTGCTGTAAGAGTTTTTTTGCTGGTTAGGATAAAAACCAGGTGAATTTCGCATATTGATGCAGATTGAAAATTTTTGCTGATTTATTTCTTGTTTATCTCCTTCGTGGAGAGCAGTAAATTTAGCGAGCGAGCTTTAGCTTTCAAAACTTTCACGTCCGAGCAAACAAAAACATAAAAATTTTCCAACAAAATGCATCTCTACTGTGCACAGCAGTGTTTTTCAACGAAGGTTCCGCTAAGGGTTTCAGGGGTTCTGCCGAAACAGACCGAAAATGCCCGGAACGGAATTCGCAACCACAGTTCTGTGCGGTTGTACCAATATAAACACTTGGATCATTGCATAGGGTTCCATGAGGAACGCAAACATTTGCGGAAGGTTCAGCTGCAGCAGAAAGGTTGAAAAACACTGGTGTACAGTATAAAGTGGACAGTTTCGAATCCTCTCAGCTTGTGACAAGTGCTTTGCAAAAACCAGTCAGCATATCCAGTTGACAGAATATACGCTTATTAATATGTCTGGTGCTCGCGCACCTGCTTGAGATCACGGAACCACAAGCGAGGAATGACTAAAAAGGCACGTAGCAGCGTCAAATGAACGTTGAACTTCAATGAACTTGTATCAATCACTCAGGTTTTCTGGCTTCACTTGACAGCTTTTATATTTTGATACGAGATAACTTAAGACAAGGGTCCGCAAATACTTTTTGGCGCGACCCTAAACAATAGTTATAAATTTTTGCGACCCAAACATTTCGTGAGCATGAAATTTTGAGGAAAATACTTTATAATTAAATCAGTTTTTTTAAGGAAAATATTAGGTACCCGGTATGGATCTGTAGGGACCCGATTTCGGGTCCCTAAAACGCCTTGAAAAACCCTTAATTAAATATCAAATTTAAGACTACTACTTACAGCAGCAATTTTCTTGCACTAAATTGTATGAAACGTAGCACATACATGAGTAAATGATAGCATTTATTCTGTTTAAGTGAGAATGGCAAATTTAAAATGTAAATTTGATTTATTTCGCGTCCTTGTGTTAAAGGTGTCGCAAAGAAAATTTGGGTCGCGACCCACTATTTGCGGACTCCTGACTTAAGATACGCTGAGAAGGAAATTTTATTTCAAGTACGATAACTACGCTCAAATGCCTATTTTGGTAAAATAAATTATTGGTAAATCGCTTTGCAACTAGGTTACTAACAGACAGATATGGGCCACGATAGAGAGCAGCAGAAAAGAGCACGTGGTTCAAGGCATTCGTCCAATTCGTGCGACCCTGAGCATAAAGGTAAAGAAAATTTTGAAGAACTCCGATATACGCTCTGGCCGGTCGATGACTGCTTGAAGCACTTTCTAAGAAAACAACGCACTGCGCGCAGCTTCAAGATTTGGCAGAGAAACTGAAATTTCCTTATGAAAGTATGACTTATCGCTTTACGTGAATTGAAAAGTGAGTTGCAATTTTTTAGCACAGCTTTGTTGTTCAGCCTATAATTAACGACATTTTGTACTGACACGGGTTGCATATAAGCAGGTCAACAATGTTATTGCTAGCATTTTTTGATTGAAAACAATTTTAAATTTTAAAACTAGAGACGCCCTGTCTAAGGTATTGCTGACCTTCATCATGATATACGGATATGGCTTGTGTTGGATATTGCTTCTGAAATCTACTAAAAATCAAAATTCTGATATTACTGCTCTTTCCATGCTGCTTAATTGCAAACCTAAATATCCATGAATCTCCTTCGCCTGAACGAAACTTGCTTGTAAATGAATGTTGTGTATACGATTCAACGTTTGCGTACACTTGCTTTCTTTTGCTACTATTGTATTCGTTGTTCCTTACTTTTATTATTACATGTTCTACAACTTTACAAGTTCTCCTTAGACTTTTTCAAAATACGAGACTAGACCCGATCTTCACTTTTTTGTGACCAAGAATACAATCAGAATAATAGCAATGCCATATGCATAAGCACAATTGAAAAAATAGTGATTGATCTGTTTCTGACAGCATTCCAGACATCACAGTATGGAAATAAAGGCAATACGATGCGTTAACGTTATGTACGAGTGATGAGAAACTGCCACCGACTTAATAAAAACAATTACAAATGTACGCGGTCCTTATTGATCTGACTCTTAAGGGTGCTCCACAAATCCGGAACAAACCTGGCTGTTCCGCCAGTTTGGTTAAAAGTTTAGGAAACGTTACGCAATGCCTTTACTCACGTATGCCCAGTAGATAATGACCTACAGTCGCTGTGAGAAATAATTGTTAGCACTAAACGCATTTGAGCAACACCGGTTACAAAGCATTTAAGTAAATAATTCCAACATGCGTAGTTTCCGACATCAGAAGCTGACGACCACCAACTAAGACAGCAAACGTAACAGTTTAGTTAAATGCTGTGGCGATTCTTCAAACAACGATAAAATCTCCTGAGAACTTTTTTCAACGGTTACGCAGCACAAAAGAATTTGAAAAAAAAGCTTCTTGCTGCACACGTCCAGCGTGCAGCAACAAGCAATCAAAACAGAGTGGCGATCACTTACCCGGAAAGCCTTTTTGATCGTCTGCGGTGTGGCGATACTTCATCTAAAGGATTAACGGGCGTCAGCGGCGCATTTTTGCGTGGACTGCGATACCACGACGTTGGACTGACAGCCTTTTTGACTTGGCGGTTCTCTTTCGTTTGCTTTGCTGTCCGATTCAATTTCCGCTGGAAATAATTTACAACATACAAAACTCACCCAAAATATCGGTAAGTATGTTTCAATATAGGAGCTCATCCAATGTCACTATTCTGTGTTGAATTGAAAGGAACCAAGCCAAGAATTTTATTGTGGTTTCTGTCTTAAACGTCAGGGATTTAACAAGACAGAAAGTAAAGTTAACGCCTGAGAAATTTAAAAATACTTGCAAATTTGTGCAATTGGACGAGAAGTAAGAACTTTATTTACATTTTTATCTAAGTTGTTCATTGAAATCCCATCATGATCAGCCAGCTTCCTTCTGAAATCTCATTTTTACTTCTCTATTTTGAAATACCATTTCAAAATTTTAAAGAGAAACAGAAACGTTTAACCAACTAATAGTTTGGAATCCTCATATGGAAGGTCAGGAGCCTTGACCAGATGAGCAAAAGCATAATCGTAGTTAAAATTTGCTTTAAACAGGTAACCACTGTGTGGGAGTAAACCAGAAGAACTTAAGGTGCTCTTCTTTGAAGCATCTTTGGTGGATATTCGCAAAGTAAGGACAGCTACCGGAAATTACATTCCATTCACCAACAGGCAAATTGAAAGTAGAATTTGGCAGCAAAAACAATAGGTTTGAAGTCCTCCCAAACTGGCATTATTTTTTGCTTGTCTAGGTTTCTATGGAAATTTTGAACAGCAGTACAGCATGTGCATTGAAAACGTTTTGTTAGGTAAACACACGGCTTGTGCGAAAAACATCAAGCCAAGTGATTCACGCATAAGATATTTCCTAGTTTCTCAACGGGCGTATGCCCAGATAAGAAATAGCGCGTTCTGTGCTTACAAATTTTTCTGTAAGCAAATAAAGTGGAATGGTATTTGCCCTTCAAACCTTTTTTTTACCGAAGCCTACGATACGTTTGCAATACTGCGTGTTAAACGATTGCACGATAAATGGATTGTGAAGTTTTGCACCTATATAACCACAGTATCCCGACAATTCAAAGCCACAAATTCAAAGCCTTCAACTCTAAGCCGACAATTTTCATTTGTGGCGTCACACTAAGAAAGGAATGGATGAAAAAGGTTATTTTTCGCTAATTGACTTTAGTCTAGTCTGCTAGTTAATCTGCTAATTAACTGTTTTTGGTTTCAAAGGAAAGCTGAAATATAACTTGAGTATAACAAGTGCCGGGTTAGAATGCATGTATGTGATAATTTTCGTTATTTCGTTTGGTTGCTTTGAACTGTCCGCTTTGTGACTTTGAATTTGCGGCTTTGAATTGTCGTACAAGCATAACCACGCCCTTCACTTGACATGCTGCAATTTTTCTTACTTAGCTCATCGCTTAAAGCAGTAGCTCACAATTTTTTTATCTGCAACACCTGAAACGATGACCGTTCTGGTTTTGTTGGTGTTCTGGCAGGCTGTTTTGGAAACGCAAATATATTATCGCTTGTCGCCAATAAACTACTACAACACACTTGTTTAGGTAAGGCTTGGATAAAGCATTCCACAGTGGGTTGCATGAGACGCAGCAAAACAGCAAGACTTCTGCAATTTGCATTTGAATAAAGTATTCTACTTCAAGTTTGTGACTTAATATGCAAATGATTCACGATTTTCTGAGCGATATTGAAAATGTACATGAATACGTCAATAAAATTTAAAAATTTTTTGGAAATGCTAACTTGACAATCGACAAGTGACTAATTGAAGTTCACCCCACAGAATAGGTTTTCAGCTTCTAAAGACAGCTGGGTGAAGTGATGAAATTTGGAGATGAAACTATCGTCATCCTAAGTGTGCACATTATACAAAACATTTGCTCGTCCACGTTAACTCTTAACTATCAAGGCAAGCTGTGTTTTATAAAATTATTATGATCGCTGCCATGTAAAGCATTCGTAGTTATGATATCGCAATAGAAACCAAGAAAGACATTCCGTTTTTCCTTTTGTCAAAACTAGTTCGAAGTCAAGAGCTCAGTATTACGCATAAATATTTATATAATCACTTCTATTCGAATCTGAATGAGTACCTAATGAAATCGGAATCCTGGCTCAAATACACACGTTTAATACGCCTAGGTTGTTGGTTAAAATTATAAACATATTTTCACATTCAACTCTTCAAAATTTCCTGAAAGCCACAAGGAGCACAAACTGCCTGGAAGGTTTATTTTAGAGGACAGCCGAAATTACGTACACTTTCCACACAATTAAAGTTGACAGCAAAACAGACTAACAGATTTTTTGTTGTGAATGGCACCAAAGTCGGTAAAATGCCAGGAAACGGTTTTGGTCAGTGGTCACATAGAATACGACGATTGAATGAAAAGTTTTCTTACTACGTTCAAAAGATATATCAACCAGGTGTGAAAAGTTTTTGCAGTTAAATAACTTTGAAATTAATTTAACAGATGTGGGAAATTCATAAATCTTAGTGTTCACATCAAGTGTCTTAATATGCTTCTTAAAAGTGAAAAGCATACTGAAAGGGATGGTATTCACTGTAGGTTGGTTGAAAACAAGCCAATGTAAACCACTTGTAAACATACGTAAAATCATTGCAACAGGTTAAACCATTTGTTTTTTATTTTTCCAAAAAGTTGATGGCACTTTTTAAATTACATTTGGCAGCACAATTTAACGAATAGTGGATTTTGAACTTTCAGCAGTCAAAGTAGGCTGCAAAAACAATTATTCCATCAACTTGGTAGCCGAATTGATAGCCAACCCAAACCAATTCAATGTCATGGTCTTGAACAGGCATGCAATGTCATTTCATTTGAAGACAAGCAAATTCAGTGTTTTTCAAAGTTTAACTTGCTTAGAAAGTAACTTTTTATAAGTGTTGTGTGACTTGAGGAGTTAAATCAACTGTTCTTCAACCAAAATCCAACCACAAAATCTGTGTTAATTGCATCATGGCCCCACTAACATTGCAACATGTAAGATCTTTTTAATAAGAAAAGCAAATTTAGTAATGAAGGACATTTGTAGCAATCCAATCATGCAACCAACAACGCCGTTGGAAAAACTTGGATTAAACGTGATTCCCCTGCACAATTTGCCTTGACAAAGCAAAGAAACGCTGAGATCTGCCATGTCAAATCAGAAACTTTTTGTGCTTAAAGAGAAATCATCTGTTGCCTCAAGTTGTAATAAGTTTGTTAAATTACACCAAACAAACGTGTCAGAATAAGACAAAAGTTACTAAGCTGGTGATTTTGGAACTTGATAATTTATACCCTGAAATACTTCCAATTTAGACAAAATTTTAGTGCAACAGCCAGGTGTGAAAAATGTGCAATTGTGACGCATCATAATATAGACAATTTTTTACACTCATCTTGATTCCATGTTTGCAGGAAAACTGCTTGTTTGCACTTGAAGTGGTGTTACCACATGGAAACATACAATGGAATTTGGCAGTAGAACACAATTACATAGGGTAAATTATAAGATAATGTCATCTACTCTATGAACAGATTAAGGCACACAAGCATTTTGAAATTTGAAAAGGTTGTGTTGTATGTAAATTTATAAAAGAATAATTAAAAATAGCCATACCCAGGTAAAAAGCTCGCCAAAATAAGTTGACTAAGATATACATTACCTACAAATTGTTTATTATACAGTAGTATATACTATAGTGAACCATGCTTGATGTTAACCCTATGCCAAGAATTTTTATTTTTGTCATATCTGGTACTTTCTGTGTTAATATGCATAATGGAAACAAATTAAAAAACGAAAAAAAATGTGAAAGCTTAAAACACCCTAAACTATTCGCTTAGCATCACTACTGGTAAAAACATAATATTCTACTTACATCTTGGACCCTCTTTATCTTCTTGTTCACATTTCCGTTCATTGTCTGCTCTGAATGAGGCATAGCTCTTCTGTATTTTGTTGGAGATGATGTGCCTTTACCAGACTTTAACTGCATAAATGAACTTGTAGAATTCAACTGCTTCAAAGGAATTCTGGATCTAAGAGCCATGCCAAAAGATTTTAATGATGATTTTCGCAAGTACTTCTTTGGAACTGGAGAATACACATGGCTGGCAGTATCTTCATCAAAAATACTATATTTTGCATTACTTCTGATCATTGCAGCTGCCATTTTATCAAAATGCAAGCTGTCAGTCAGCAGCAAGATAATTCAAACAAAAGAGACACTTTCATACAAAGAGTAACAAAACCTAGTAAGAAAAAATATGTTGTTTAGGCATTGTAATAAAATAAGCAACTAGTCTAAGTACAAACAGAATAAATTGTACACTGTTAGGACTAAGTTTTTAGCAACAGTCCACAAATTAAGCAGTCAGCTTGGACACCAAAAATGTTGCAGATTTAGGCCTAGTTTTTGGGAGATACATTACATTCAGTTGCTCTTATATGTATGTTGTATATAATTCATATGTACTGAATTTGTTTTGCTAATATGTAGCTCAGGGGTTCTCAAACTTTTGGTGTTATGGAGCCCATGAAGAGATTGACCATAATTTACGGAGCCCCACAATAATTTTTATTAATGCCGTTATTGCTTCTTTGGACAGTTGCAAAATTAGCCAAGTCAGTATTTTAATACGTAAACGAAAGCTCGCAGAGCCCTGAGGTTTCTCTCACAGAGCCCTGGGGCTCCGTACGGAGCACTATGAGAACCTATGATGTAGCTGACATAAACGAGCTGTCTGAGTAGTCCAGGAGCAGAGAACTTTCTTTATGGTATTAGACTGGGTATAACCCCTAGTTAGCTCATAATTTAAGCATATGGCCTTTATGTATGCTTGTAGCATAGATAAGCAGCATAAAAAATCAGGTGACAGGCAAACAGCTTTTCTTACACTTTGACATATCTGATATAAAAGGCAAACTTTACCATACTTAGAAATGTTGTCCTTTGTGGGCTACAGATCATCCAATGCATAAGCCCTGAAAGATCATAAATGACATTTTTAGTCAGCTATCATTTTGCAAGAAAACTTTTAATTTAGCAAGATCTCTTCTTGTCTTAACCATTTATTATTATCAATATCCAGAACCATGCTAATTTTTTGACCAGGCATGACAATGACCTGGAAAAATCTTTGAGCCATGATAAAAACAAGCNATGAAATCTCGAGACTCATTTTTGTGAGTCGTTGTGTAGAAGGCATCAGGTCCCAGTCACAACCTATTTCCATGAGACTTTGAATACTGCAATGATATGGCTTAGCAAAATTCGATGTGTTTTTGTCTGCTGTATCTGTAGGTAAGAAACAACCGAAGCAGGTAGGAAAAATGCCAAAAATTTGAAAAAATTTCAACTTCAAACAGGTGATGACATTTTTTTCAATATTTTTGGAAAGCTTCACCAAATCCACAAATTTTCAGGTTTCGATTCGCGGTCCCTAATTTTTTGATTAATAGTTTCTGTCTTGAAACTTTAACCAGGCCTCAGTCTTGAAATTTAGGTCTCGACAACATCACTGGTAAAAACGTTCATGAAAACCTTGTTCATATTGTTGACATGAAATCCAGACAGGTTTGATGATTAGAACTCTGATCACTGCAAAACTAAGAGACTAAATCTACAACCAAAAACTTGACCCCAAATACAACACCATGGACCAGCCACACATCAGAACCATCACAAACAGAATATGGCAACTGAAAGACACAATATACTGCAATTGTCATGACAAACTATTGGAGGACCTGACCCCTCAGGCACAACAACACATCAAAGGTGCAATGGAAAATGGGACATCTTTGCACTGAGCAATACGAGTCAAAGCTAATGAATGCACTAAATAAGAATTGAGGGATGCCATCTGCATGAGATATGGGTGGAAGATAGATGGCACACCTACTCACTGTGCTTGTGGATAGACAAACTTTGTGGATCACAGTCTCGTGCAAATTGGGAGGATACACATCAATGAGGAACAACTCAGTGAAACTCTTAATGCACATATTATGAGAGAGGTATGCCAAGATAGAACCCACACTTCCTCAAATCACTGAAAGCAAAGTTTGAAAGAAACTAGACACTGCAAGTTGTTGGATATTTCTATGAGAAGACTCGGGAACGGCTGTGAGACATAAGGATCACACATCCTACCTTACCATCATATCTTGTTCAATTTCTGTTTTAAGTATGAAGTGCTGATGAGCGAAAAAAATTTTTCCTCATGTAAGGTCATCAAATTTTTGCCCGGTTTGCTAGGGACCAATTTTTGTCTTAATTTTGCTTATGTTTGTAAATTCCTGAGGTTGGAATTTCAAAGTCTTTAGGTAATATACCACTAAGTACTAACTACTCAGCCTTCATGCTGCCTCTTTCCAATGAATATTGAATGCACTTAATGTGTCACCTATGGTCACTTCGTCACATCTGAAATGCTTGCATTATATTTGATATCTCACTGACAATTATCACAAAATCAAGACTGGGTAGCAGTGGGCCAGAAAAATAAATATATCATGACACTATGAACACATTATTTTCAGACTTACTTAGGTTACCTAATATCTAATGATTCTAATATCTGTTGTTCATGTACCCTCTCTTTATTAAACTATTTTTTGCCTTTGAACTTTGCAATCTGTTGCAATATATCTGCAATCTGTTGCAATATATCTTAAAGATTGTTCTGATTACTACCTTGTCTTTCGATCTTCCAGTTTTACTTCACCCCCTGCAGCCTTTATGAGCAGCTATGGAACTTGTCCATTCGGTAGCGAACAGTTTTACTTGTTCATGGTCTGTACTGTCCAAAATTTCTGTTGCTGTATCACATGCACTTTTACTGCTCATTATCCTTGCTATAAGGTCATGGCTACCACATGGCTTTCTGCTTCCTAACCTGCATTAACATTGCCACTCATTTCTTTTAACTATGCACATGACCCACATTTTCATCTGTATATTTATTAGGCAGTGGCTACAGATTCGCCTGTGGACCTTAATATTTGAAAACTTATTAATACGCCACCTGCAACATGACAGTAACGCACAGCGAGAGTGTAGTTGGCTTGGTAGAAACATACTAAATGTAAAAGGCAAACCTAAAACTTAACCTTAATCCTAACACTAAGCTATTGATAATTTAATGCAAAGCTAACGCTAACCCCCAAACCTAACCCCTAAACTGAAAGTTTGGAAATTTTTGAAAAAAGTAAAGTGGTCTCATGAATTGAAACGTGTAACCATTACTACCGGAATGACAGTCGCCAAAGTGAGAGCCGAACCAAAAACCTTTGGCACAGCAGACCTGAAACACATCAACTATGCTACAACGTCGTTGCCGCTTGAGTGACAAATTGAACGTTTTATTTGAACCGGGTCATGCGAGGAGGATGAATAGTCACTACCTATTTCTTAACTCTTCATGCATTGCTTGTCTTTCATCTTCTTTTCTCTTATGTTTAAAATTGATTTAAATTGTGTTTAGTCTTTTCATTCAAGTAAGTAGTCTCTAGACCAGCTATGTCCAACACAAATGGCTTACTTAGCCAAAAATTATGTCACTATCTTAACCAGGGCCGCACATTGAATGGCATATTACTAAGGCCCGCACAGTGAATGGCTTACTTTGATCTTAGCAAACCAAATTTAGCTTAAGCTAATGTACTGCAAGCGTTTGAATCCTAACTGCAGTGGTAACATACGTGATAAAGTGACGTTGAAGACTACCTGCATCAAAAATGTCGAACTCAAAATTGTCAAAATAAGGACAGGTTGTCAGTACAAAGGATACTTTAACTACTGCAAAAGCCTTATCTGGGCCGCACAAAACCTTCGACTGGGCCATAGTGACATGCGGCCCAGGGGCCGTGGGTTGGACATAGCTGCTCTAGACGGTCAGGGTAAGGGTTGAATCCATAAGAGCAGCAAAAATTTTTAATATGAAATTGATATTTTCACATAACGCTCCGCATCTAAGAAAAACATAAAATAACAAAAAAGACAGAAACACAGCAGGCATCAACATAACACAGATGATGGTCGGCAAGCAATGGGTGAAGAGTTGAGGCATGCACAGATGAGCAGGTGCACACAGGTGAAGGAAGCAAGCAACAATAAGGGTTATGAGGTCGAGAGCAAGCAATGCATTTTAATGCAACAGTTCATTACAAAAACAAGTAGCAAGGGCAGACAAAAATGTTTATACATACAAGTCATGAAGAAATAGAGATTTAGAAATAGACATCTAAGTCTTAAAACCTTATTCAAATATATTCTATTTGGATTGTTGATGGATTCAAACCCTTCACCTGTGTGGAGACTAATTACTTGATCAAAGGTGTGTCTACATCAGTGGTTTCCAACCTTTTCAGGCTTGCGGCACCCTACAGAAGAGAATTGTAATTTTCGGCACCCAGTGGCGAACCCACACCAATTTGCTTTTAGGTTTGATGACAGTTTGAAAATGTATTTTTAATAATGTATTAAAAAAACATATTAGCTTGCAGCACACCTGGGCGTTGTAAATAACACCTAAGGTGCCGCAGCACCCCTGTTAGGAACCACTGGTCTAAATGACCACATCCAGTTTTCGCTTTAGAATGGCTAAGAAATCATATCCAGCTTTGTGCCACATATAATGCTGAATTTGTGGCATCAAGACACAGTGAGCCTGGTTGTAGGAAATGTCTATTCTTGCTGAGCGATGTGTCATCAGTTTGGCTGTCATCATCCATGGTTGCTTTGGTTTTACGAAGAGATGCCACTTTTTGTGTTGTAATCTTTTTTCAGGAGCAGTTTTGATGCACTTTGTTAAAGTTTGGAAACCAGACACAGGTTTAGATTAAGGATTAAGGTTTTGGATCAGAGTTTAGGGTTAGATTTTTTGGGTTAGGAGTTGGGGTTTAGTAGAAACAGGGTTTCCAATAGTCACAATTTAGAGTTACGGTGTACAGCAATGTTTCTCACACTTTTTTGTTCCATTGCTCCCTTTTGACTCTCAACACATCATTGCCGCTACCCTATCCTGATGAAACAAACACAAGGTAGTATTTTTATTAAGAATTTTATTTAAAGAAATCGATGCATACCATGGTCCCCAGTTCAGTATGATAGATGTGCTTTGCAGCTTTCACAAAGCTTCAACATATTGGGGGACATTTTAGTCAGGGGCAGTCATAGATCATCTTGCTTATGAACCAACAACTAAGCAGTTTCTTTGCTTTGCGAGCAATAAGGTCACCTCACAGCCAAAAAACTGTTGAACGTTTTCGCCCCTTTTGTTTTGTTCACCCCCTTTCCCTCCAAAATCACCCCAAGGGAACAGTGCAACCCATTTTGAGAACCACTGGTTTAGAGTTAGGGTTTAAGGCTTAGGGTTACAAAAAATCAATCGCTAATTTAATTTTTTACTCTGAGGAGCAACTAACATACAAGAATTGATCAATTATTTTGCACAGTTCAACAATTTTGCTTGATACGTTTTTTTAGTCCTTCCAAAGTGAAAATAGGATATGGTTTAGACACTGCCTTACTTGAATAAAAATATGTGCGAGTTTGAATCGTTGCAAAAAACTGAAAGCGAAGCCCAGTTGACTGATTCCTTGAAAAATTACAGCAAATTTTCTTCAAAAAGCTCAATGTCAATAACAACTGGCCATGGCCCATCAAAAATCCCTCCTCATATTTAGGCTAATTTTTTTCATTTCTTTTTTGTAATTTGTTACTTGTGACTTTTGTATGCATGCAGGCAAATTCTTTATCTGTTTTCATGGTAGAACTTGAATGATTTTATTGGTCTTGCTTTTATTTTGCATTTAACCTTGTGTTATATTTTTCTAATGCTGACAATTCCTTAATTGGTTGTTTTTGATTAGTTTGGCATTATAGCAACAGGTTAATCTTTTTCTTGACTATTATATTGGTATTATTTTTAATAGTGTGATATTCATTATTTTATTTCATTTTTATGCCTGGTCTATGGTGACCTTCATTATGAAGCCATATACGAACAGAAAAAGAAGTTAGAGATAGGCTTAATCAATTATTGATTCAATAGAGCGTATTTACAATGTGATTTCCTTTCTCACAAAGAGAAACTTCCACAATACTTCATCAACAAACATGCTCAGCTCTTGTTTCGTGACACTATCATTCTCATTGCCATGATTTTCCAATCAACACTGTGTGTGCAGGCAGCTACGTTTTAAACTGTAGATACTCACTGTATTTGATCATACCATCACAGTACATTGAATTGATTGAAATTGAATTACATCAACCAACCTACTCCACCATAACCATCGGCATGTGGCTGTTGTTTTGTAATGTAATATATGTATTTGACCTAGTCCAGACCCTGCATGCTTACCTTATCTTATTAAACCAGCTTCTTGCCACTACTTGGTTGGGTACTTCTTGAAGTGCACTGTACAGCGCACAGTACTACAACATGCCCATACATAGTGCACTGTAGCACTCTTTATCCAGCAAAAAGAACACCAGTTTTTTACAATTTTTTAGGCGAGGCCTGTGATCGATACTGCATCTGTGTTAAGTACTGTTTTAAATTAGTTTTGCAAATTGAGTTTGCAACAATTTGAACTTTTGATAAACGGGGTTGGTTGACCAGATGACCGCCACGGTCTTTCGCCAATCCTATGTGACACAGCGCCCCTCTTTGTTTACACTGATCAGCTATTGTG
>JGI24158J21664_10002853_pt1 | contig 21335 bp, 8 predicted proteins | sample Ectturendosymbi3_FD_21664 | JGI IMG/M metagenome (IMG submission 21664)
GTGGAATGTTCTACGCGCAGTGAACGCAGAGGCAATGCTTTCGCGTTGCGTGATGCCAGCCAGGTGGGTCCTCAACTTCCACTTATTTGGATGAGTTNNAACTTGTCCTTTTATGTCTTTANGTGTCTTTTATTGTTGAGAGTGCGTGGACTCTTTGGGCGCAGAAACCGGAATAAAGGATTTTGCAGNAAAGTGCTTAACTGTGAAGAGTTGTTTTTAAGAACAAAGTGATCGTATACATTGCTCACTCCTAAAATTCAAATTGAAACGAACTTTATTCGTCTNTAACGACAAATACGCAAAAACGGTTTCTTTGATAAGTCGTGTCGTGTCAGACTTGTACGAAAAATTGCTGCTCGCTGGTGCGACGTCGCGGTCAGAGATACAGAAAAAGTTAAAGCTATGCTTTGTTTGCTCAAGCGTCGCTGCGCACAGTCCCAATGAAAGCCAAACAAACCTGCACTGCCTGCCAAGGCTAACAGGCCCTCAGTCACGACTGTCGTTTTTGCGCTTGGGTGGCGATGCTGCAAACAACGATCCACAGACCCAGTAAAACCGGCTGCGTCGCTGTTTGCCGACAAATCCATCTTGCAACATGACTCTAGGGGTGAAGACTGATCTAACAGTGCTCTGCCAACTGACACGTTGACACGTTTAAGCGCACATCTATCAGCGAATTGTCATGTCGCAACACCGTCAAGGCGTCCGGTTACCGTAGATCAAGGCACATTTAGCCGGAATACTTTTTTTGCACACAACGCACATCACTTCCCCGGTAGGCTTTTCAGAAAGTCTGCTAATTTTTGCACGCTATGCAATATTTATAATATATCCCCCATTTGGTTAATTATCGGCAAATGTCATTGCGTGAAAACGTCTCTTTTAAAACAGTAGAACATTGTTATAACAAAAACTGACTATCGCAGAATAGTTTTCCATGCTTTTGTTCTAACAAAGTATTCAAACTAAATAAAGACTTACAAGTGACCCGGGCGGTCCTGGCGGTCCGTTGACACCTTTCGGTCCTTGCTCACCCTAAATAAATAAGTGTGTGGTGATCTATTGCATTGGCTACAGCTGTTAATAAGTAATCGTTTTCATCATTGCACACTACTCGTTTCGTATTTAAAGCAGCCAAATTATTGTCAATAACGAGAAAATCAAGTTATATCTGCTTACAACTGGTCCAGCTCGACCACGAAGCCCTGTTGGTCCAGGATCCCCCTGTCAATAAAAAAGAAAAACAAAACATTTGTGACGGGTACGTCAAGCCCGTGTTGGTTTGTGCAAACTGCTGCAAGAATCACCCAGTTTCTCTTCAATTGTAAATAAAGCACAAAACCTGTCTTGGTTTATAGTAACAAACAGAAACAGCAAGGAGAATGGATTATTTGCGTTGCTTTACTAGTTGCCACTGCGTTAATGAAAATTGATAAGCTGCAGCTTTCTAGCAAAATGACCTCATCATCAAGTACATAAAAAGCTTGCCTTGAGGTTGGTTTTTGCGAACATATTTCAGGGTGATGTGATTTATAGTCTGAAAAACTTAAATCTCGCCATAGAAATCTTGGTTCTACCGTACTCAGTTGAATCACTGTAGCGAATAACGAAACATTGTCTTTAAGAAGGGTCACTTTAGCAGGTAACGAAAGCTGAAGAAGGCATTCCAAGTTGTGATATCTGGTTAGATTATGAAATCATTAGACACTTATAGGCCTACGCACATAATTTACCTTTTCACCACGACGTCCTTGACGTCCCACTTTTCCAGGGTTGCCAGGAGCACCCTATTAGAGACAACATATTTTAAACAATACAGCATTTTTCGCTTTTAGTCACACCGTTCAATTACTCACTGGTAAGCCAGGTAGTCCATCGAATCCAGAATATCCAGTAAATCCCTTTGAAACACCATGAGTTAAAAATTTTAGTCTTTCCAAAATTGCGCACACATTTTAACTGCACTTCCGTCATGAAAGAGTAAAATTTTTGTTTGCAGTTGCAAAAGTTGGATTTTTAAAGTTTTGCTTGAAGCCAGTGCATAAAGCTTTTGACCTGAAAACTCAAAGAAGTGCAGTGAACACCTGAGATTCCAATAACTGATGCACTTACCACAGATCCTTGTTGACCTCTGGGTCCGCGAGGGCCAACTTGTCCTTGGGGACCCTATAACAAATAGCGTGAAATTCTCTCCAGAGCTATGAAAAATGTTTTTTTATTCTTATCGTGTTGACTTCACTGATCTAGAATACGGATACTGCTGAAAACGCCCAAACACCGGGCTTTAGTGCCGCATAAAATTGATCTATCCCTAAGACAGTCTCTTAATATCAGAATGTAACACAACATATGTTGACTTTACAGATACAGATACTAATTTTTACTCAAAACCGACTGAAAACTCTTTCTTCAAAGTCCTTATTTTTTACTTCAGCGAAAGTGCCAGTCCACATCCATACAGAAGTAATTCAGAAAACCTCCAGCGGTACTAATGGCAGCTAAAAAGTTACAAAGCACGGCACACCCTTCACTGACCATTGTTTTACCTTTTTGGTGCTTCACAACTGTTGTTGCAATTTTTAAGCTTTTAGTTTTTCCTAGGAGGTTTTCACCGGAAACTTAATTTGCTCACGGTTGTGCGCATTTGCTGTTTATTATAAAATGAAAATAAAAAAGCAGAAACGTCGCTTGAAATGAATTATGCATGTCTAATAAAAGTTTACTTTCAGACGACATTCCATACAACAAGAAATTGTTTTGAATAAACATGCAGGGATGTAACACAACTGAGATAATATTTATGGGTACTCTGAAAAACAACGAAAAAAACGTATCAGTGTTTTCATCGTTTCCGGGATTTATTCACCTTTCGGGACAAAAATGCTCAAGAAAGATAAACTGAAACGTCCCACCAAATGTTCCATGTTGCCTAAAATTATTTATAGAAACCAAAGGCAAATACTTAGAATAGGGGTTCCCAACCTGGGTTACATGTACTCCTAGGGGTACATTTAAGGTTAGCAATAGAAGGGAAAACTTCATTTATATCTTAATTATTTCTAAGTATTTATACATATAACTTTGAGACAACAAATTAGCTTTGAGACATAAAAACGGAGTCTACATATATAGTTCTGAAAATCTGGAAGTTCTATTAAAAATTTAGTGTTTTTTGTTATTTTACTCTGTCGTTTTGTCATGAGAAATTTTAGGGGTGCATGCTTATCTGTCGAAATGACTGAAGGGGTACGTGGTCAGAGAAAGGTTGGGAACCCTTAACTTGGGATGCCTCTACAATATTTGAAAGAGGGCACGAATCTCGCTATGAACGCAGCTGACCATTTCCTTTTAAGACTCATGAAACGCATCTTGGACCAGGAGAACTTAAATTGATTTTCAGCTTTTTCAATATTCGAGGAAATAATCTTGTAAAATGAAAACAATGTTGCTTACGTGGTTAAAGCTTTAAGAACAAATATAAAACTACTCAAAGGAGTTTCTAAAGCAGTCACGAATATTAATTAGATAATAAGTAGTTGTTTATTGTTGCGAATGATAATATTTGCTTTCGCTTACCTCAACTCCTGTTGGACCCATTTTGCCTGAGTAACCTTTTTCTCCCTAAACATATAATTTAGTTGCATCAGAGATTCCGCAGTAAAAGGGCAAGTCCCACTGGTGGAACGTAGGTTTGTTTACTAACCGCACAAGCATTCCAACAATGGGCATACAACACAAAAACATTGTTGACCGTTGAAAATTTGCAGCACCTTTCTAATCACGTAACGATTTACGATTTGGCAAGTGCAGTTGGCCGACACGTTGCATACCAGAATTCCAACTACTCTTGCAAACATTCTGGTGGTTTCCAACATGTTTACCAGCTTAAACGTAGTGCTTTACACAAAAACTAATGATCCGGTGCATTTGCAGCATATAATCTGAAAGCAACGCTTGCAAATGGAAATTTCGTAATTGCTCGTTTGATCTCACGCCTGGAGAATCGTCATTAACGCATATTCAAAACGCACAACGTTGCAACCGCCATTAATTTAAACGACANGCNATGGTTTGATATTCACGATCAATCAAGTAACTTTATTAAACCTAGGGTTTATGATCGGTGCGGAAATACAGCACTTTGTTAACTTACAACAATTGAACACTGCACACATTTTACCTTTTGACCTTTGGCTCCAAAAGATCCGATTTTTCCAAAAATACCGCGATAACCCTAAAAACAAAGATTAGATGCTGCCTGCTCACTACACAGTTTCAAAGACGTCATATGAACTTTCAAAAGTAGCAACGCTTAACCTGATCTCCAGCACTTCCTGGCACGCCGGCTTCTCCTGGTAAACCTTGAAGACCCTGTTTGAAAAGCGTGCAAACANGACATTACTTCAAAACGGCAAAANGCAACNTTAGATAATTTTATAACACCAGCAGCGCCGAAAGAAATACGATTATCAAATATTTGCTCAAATCTATAAAGAAAATTACAACACTTTATNCAGATTTCCACGTAACATAATATAATAAATTGCCTTCGGTCCTGGTTCTCCATGTTCTCCTTTTTCACCTTTCACGCCTTTCAGTCCATTTTTTCCAGGCACCCCCACGACTCCTGCTGGTCCACGCGGACCGCGCTCACCCTGACCACAAATTGAAAGAATTAGGCCGGCAATGATCGTTCCAAAACGTCATTCAATCCGCAACAGATTTGCTTTCACCCGTTTTCACATACGACTTATCAGTTACAAGCTTTTGCAGCAGTTATTTTTCAAACGTGTTGCATCACTAAACAGTCGTGGTACGATTCGCAGGTATTGCGCTTATTGTACGTTAATTGAAAGTAAAACCAAATCTGTTCATGATTGACATGTCTCGCACTCTGGTAAGCCACTTGTCAAACACTCGAAACCCACCAACAACGCTTGCAACGCGCTNAGCAACAAATAGGNTGAATTATTCACGCCTGACTGCCTCGTATCAGTTATGCGTCANGCGTTGCGTAAAAACAAGGCACTTTGTCCGGCAATTACCATGGCGCGAAAACGCGGGGCTTAAGCTATTGACATAATTTAATATTGCAGAGACAGAAAAATGAAGCCACGTGGGGAATTACGGGATAATAACCAACTATCTTCTATATTCTTCGTCGAAAAAATGCTTGTGCAATCTTCTGCAGAATGCCGAGTTTCAGCTTATTACTACGCTGTTCATTTCGAATTTGACCGCAAAATCCAATCATCACAATGAAAGTTATGCGTTTACACATGCTCCTATNACGTTACTCTATTTTTGAAAATAACGTGGGATAACTTGTTATNCCTTTAGTCCTGCTTACGGATCTACAGATGATACATTCGCTCCACTGAAACAGAAATAAAGGCATATTCTTGTCCTGCTTCTTCAAACGATAGCATGCTAGTACTGGAGAGTCTTACATTTTGACTCTGAACCCATTACGGCCTGCTCCGCATCCGCTCTACTTCGCCGTTCGCTTAAATTAGAATTTCCGATGCCCGATTCCGTTTAGGTTCCACAAATCATTCAAATAATCATTAAGATGTTGAACCTAAATCTTTGACTTGCGCAGAGCTCACAAAGTGTTTGCAACATTCAGCATACATTTTCCGCAACATAAATTAATTTTCTCTGAGCTAAAAACGCTCTCCAAAGTTTAAAAGATTTTTTTTGCTGCAGTAAAATCATGACAAAATAACCAAACACCGCTTCCACTCGTCCCCCGATTTAAGTTCGTTTATCTAGCCTCTGCCTCCAGTAGATCCAACCAAACTTCGCCTTTGCTAACTCCTCGAATCTGCTTTCTCGTCTAGCCGATTCACATAACAGGTTCCGCACCAGCTCGCAGAGTTATGGCCTATCATGGCACAGTTTGTCAATTTTCTCCAGACCGATAGTGTCAAACAGCTAGGAACGTGTCTTCCGCCAAATCGGCTACTGACCATTTACTACGCTGGTTTGTGGANAAAGGATGATCCCCTAGAAATGNGANCAACGTTCGCAANTGTGCGAAGATAATCTAAACGTGGAGCAGTAGTGTTTGCAGCAATTACATAATCACCACATAGAGAAAAACTTTCAGGTTTTCGCTGATGAACGCGTGGGCAAGTAAAACCAGTGAGTCGTTCGTGCAACAAACGTGGAGATTTGCAAACTACAAGATGTGATAAAATGCCCGCTCGCATTATGTTCGTTCAGCTGCCAAGTCAAAACAAAACGTCTGGCCACAGAAAGTTCAGTTACATTGTTTTCCAACACAGCTGGTCGCGGTTTAGAAAAAAAGACCGCCGGCTTCTCTGTCGCACAACAATTGAAGGAATGAACGGTATCGCAAGGCGTATGGTCAGTCCGAAACCATGCTTACAATACATTTTTTCAGACTGTACTCCTCCACATGGGCGGTTGTTGCATTCGGCCTGTGAATTTTTGGAATTGCCTCCAAAAAGTATCGCCTCCTTGAAAGCAGCTAGCGGCTAAATGGCATATGGCAGTTTTGGAACTGCATGTGGGACAAGCTGACATTTTAGAAGTAAGCGACAGAAACGTTTTTCTTTTAACGTTTTGCCGGTTTTTCTATATAAGGACATATTTTCAGGAGGGGAAAAATGCAAAATCAACAGTTTGAGACTGTATTCATTTATTTACTTATTTGACGACGATCCGGAACAGGCCAACACCTGAACAAATTGCTTTGGCTGCCTCTCGGAGAGCGTGATATTGTCAAATTCATACATGTGCTCTACACCAGCACAGCAACAAACACATCTTAATGATTAACACAGTATAGTTGAGAGCATAGGCGTCCGCAGGAATTTTTCCAGGGAAGGGCAAAGCCGACATTTTGCTTATATTTTTCAGCTTGCTAATGCGGACGATCTGGTCCGCAACCAGGCGGGGGAACTGGGCAGTTTCCCTCCCGAAATTTTTCAAAAACTTGTTTAGTTGTTCGGTAACACCAAGTTACAATCATGTCCCCCTCGAAAATAGCCCAACAAGAAAATATCAGCTGGTTATGACCCTATGACGATGCAATGCAAATGGACGTAAAAAAACGCTTTACGCTTTCTATAAAACACACTGGTGCAAAAGCAGGCAATTTTTGGGTGTGCAAAGAAAATCTTGTCCGAAATTACTATATTATGTTTTCATTTACCATGTTGCCATAGACTGGAAAATGGAAAATTTGGTACTTGACATTTGGTTCTTAATAATCCAACTCAAAAAAGTACGCAAGGCTCTGCAAGAACATTGTCAGAAGCCAGCTGGCTCAGTATTACTGAGGATCTGTCTCAAAGTTGTGAGGATTTCCATTCACATTCCAACTGTTGCTGTCAGCAAGGAACCTCAGACCTAGCTGAGGTAGGTCTAACGCTGCTTCCTTCTCTGAAGACATATATGTGATATTCAGTGGCATAACTAGAGTTTTGAGCCGGGGAAACTTTGCTGAAAGGGAACACTGTCCTGGCTGCTGTATGGGGCCCACTAGCCAACACTCAGTAAAAAGGTTGAGAAGTGATAGTGAATCCGGATGGGGATATCTATTGGTAGGTAAGACCCCCAAAAAAACGAAAAACGCAAAGACAATAACTTAATGAAAACCAAAGAATACTAAATATCAAAATGTAAACTAAATGGGGGCCCGGTTTTTACATTTAGCTTGCCAGGGTGACACCTCGCGCCCCTGCCCACCCATCCGTCACGTCACTGGTGATATATGCGCCATGTATCATATTATTTATATTATGACTATGCTGTGTGTCTCACAACATTGTATGCTCAGCTGCACTTATATGCAACGAATTGTAGTGCAAAATGTATTCATCCAAACGCTGTAACTAGAATTACAAACTAAAGCTTCTTGCATCTGTATGGCATGGACTCTACTAACATGAAGTAGATGCCCTGCAACATACTCGATTACCTCCGTGTACAATTAATACCTACTGCGCATAAATGAATTGTTTTCTTTTGCCAAAACTTTCAAATGAGTCAGTCATCTGCTCATCAACTCTCGCAAACTAAAAAACGAAGTTATTAGAAACTGTTTATTGCTTTTATATCTATAATGTGTTTCCTATGATGCAATGGACTTTCATTTATACTCTTTATACACTCAATCACAAGGGAGAATAGTTTCATTAATACGCTGTAAAATTTTGAGGCTTCTTTTCACAAGTTTTTTGAGATTTTGAACAAATTTCTGACAAATCAAAATTTTGGGGATGCGCTTGGACCCCCTTTGACCCCAGCTCCTGCACCACTGTTTCTACACCATAAAGCAGTGGCTTTCAATCTGGGGACACGACTCCGTGGGGGTCGTTTGCCATTTTTCTGGGGTGGCGAGGCCTTCTGATGAAAATATTCGTAATTTCTTCGAGATTTTATATTTCGTATATGGAATCACTTTTTTTCGCATCTAGAATAATAGGATCACCTGGCAAAAATGATAGCCTAGTTTTTTCATTCAAAATTATTTTAAGTGTGATTATGACCAANACAGCAGAACCGTCGCCAGAAAGTTTCCAATAGTGGGACTTAATACATTTGTTCANAGGGGCTTGACATTTTGAAATTTGATAAAAACTCTACCGGTTTACTGTTTCATGATCCAATTTGGGGGGGCTTCCAGCTTTGTTTAGGTGGGTTAAGACCCCAAAAACGGCAACACAGCAGTACTGTTGCGTCGGGCAACGCAAAAATAACTTTGTGACGTAAGAGTGTGCTATGGCTGTAAATTAGATATCTGATTACGGTAGCTAACTTGGGAGTTATTCTAGTTTTCAATTAATTGTGCTGTGGAGTGATTTGTTTATGGCACGGGTCTCTCACTGATGCTTCCATATGCATCAATTTAATAAATGAGTCTTTGTTCAACGTAGTGATATCGTACGTTACTTTTAAGTCATTGTGATTTTCCATTGTGCATTTCACATGAATGACTAGATATTTTCGGAAGGGGTTCGTTAGGTCGAATTTGGCTGAAAAATGAGTAGCTGCATGAAAATGGTTGAAAACCACTGCCGTAAAGAAAATGCCCAAAGTTACGGCAACAGTCACAAAAATTACACTTCGTTGGCGCATTAATGCTTAGGTGTAGGAGCAGGCACATTTTTGGGGGTGCGAAACATAATTGCCTAAATTTCCCTAAACTTGTCCGAAAAGTTTTCGGGCAATTCTTTGTGTGAGTATCTCCTTCCACACAGATCATTTTTGGGATGACCCCCAAAAAGAGGTTTTTATGTGATTCTCCTCACGTTGGGCGCCAATTTTTCAAAATCAAACAACGTTGGGCGCCATTTTTATCTGTATTTTCAAGCAGTTTGGCCAGAATTTCAGGCATTTTGCAAACATGTTCATACATTTTCCCCAGATTTTCACGGATTTTGCCCAGATTTTCAGGGATTTTACCCAGATTTTTGACAAATCAATACTTTGGGGGTGCGCTTGCACCACCTGCAACCCCGCCTCCTACACCACTGGGGGACAACAAATGTTTTCTGAATTATTACCGAAGTTTGAATGAATGTATAAACACTTAATATCTTTAGGCCAATAATTTTGATGCCTTAACGAAGATGCTGCCATAAAGAAGAAAATTGTCAGTTGTGCATCGGCTCTTTCATTAAAAAAGCAGCAAGCGTTTAACCGTCTGTTTCTAATCACGTGCAAAATACGCAATTGTCTACAGAAACATCTCAATTCTTACGACTTGTCAAATTCAATTAGTCTTAAAAATGAGTTAGTCGTGACGTAACAATTCAAAAGTTGTGGATTCCAGCAATACTTTGTCGCCTGAAACAACCTGCGATATCTATTGCGAAGTGGCTTGACGCTATGAGAGTGTATATATATTTATTAAGTTTACAAAAAAAACATTTGTCGTGGTAATATGAATGCGCAAAATCCTCACTGACGATCATTATGATTATTACCACATTGTTTCTATCATATCTTGCAACGTCTATCATTCTAGCCGTCATTTTCATTATAACGTACAAATTATTCTTTGCTTTTAGAATTTCATTGAAGTGTAATCAATTGAAAGCACATACGCTCGCCATCGGTATGCGAACCTGATGCTATAACTAAGTGCAATTTTCAAACTTACTTCTCTCCCGGGAGGTCCAAAAAAACCAGGAGGTCCTGAAATTCCCTGAAACAGTAAGTCAGTTATTTTAATAATGGTGCACTTACAATTCTGCAACGGTATTCGTAAATTGCTTCTAACTCAGTTTTCAGGTAATTAGGAAAATTCAAGCAACAGTGACATGTTAACTGAAAATGTAAACAGCACGGTGCCACACTACCAGCAACCACACTACCGTGTACTATACTTCCGGCAAGACAACATACAACCATCTACTTCATCTATTGCTTACTCTCTGTCCTTTCTTTCCAGGTAAACCTGGCGGTCCGGGGAGTCCAGGTGGACCGATTCGGGCAGATGGTGTCTATAAACAAAATAAATGAAATAAATCAAACAAAAACTGACAGACCAACTGGGGGTAAGAAGCGATTACGGTACTGAGAGTAGAAAACGAACATTTGTGATCACATCTGGTAGAATCAGAATATTTAATTGCACGTGGGGAAGCATAGTTTCGGGCAATATCGTGTAAATCAAGCACTGAAGTCTCACTGAGACCGTAGCGCAGGGGCTCCAAACTACGGCCCGCGGGCCAAATCCGGCCCACGAAGCCATTCCATCCGACCCGCGAATATATTTTGTCAGTAATGAAAAATAATGTGTTTACGAAGCATTTGTTGATATGGTAGACTTTAACATATCCGAAAAAATCACATTACGTAGGATGTCCGGCTCTTGAACTCTTGTGTAATACCTTATGTGGCCCTCTGACAAAAAAGTTTGGAGACCCCGCCTTAGTGTCTGGTGAATTTGACACCGCTCCAAACCACTGTGGTAGGAATAATTTTCACGTCTACTTGGCTACAGGAATTGTGCTGATAAGTTTCGGGTACTCTAATCTAACGCACAAGGTAGCCACAAACCAGCCAAGCACCACGTTTTTACTTGCAGGTGGACACCGCATAACACTGCGTGGTCAGCGAGTACTACAGGCTTGTGAAGAAATCAGATTTGATTTCTAGCTGCGCTTGGGTGTTTAGGTTATTTTGCTGTATGTCATCGAACCAAATGTGGCACAAGAAACTATTCTGCATTTGCATAAAGTCGGACCTGACAATCAGTGCACGGGGTGGCAACAAGTCCAGACAAATATATAATTCAACATAGTCATACTCTCAGCGCCGGCATTAGGTAGATAGCATCATATCATGACGTATATCTTAGTAATGGCCAAGTTCCGCTGCAGAACAAATACAAAAATAAGGTTTTATTACCATTAACTCCGAATCGTATTCATTGAGGTTGTAATCATCCACATCCTGCAAAATTTTAAATTTCATGATTGCGTTTAAGCACCACTTAAGCTCATAGTAACGGCAGCAGGTGTCTGACATACACACACAAATGAAGCTAACAGAAGCCTCCGATTTTTGAAATTTCCAACCAATTTTAAAGTTTATCGGAAACAGAAATAAACTTAAGAACATAAGCGTGGGAGCTGGTTGTTTTCTGCCAAACACCACCAATTCCTTCGCCCTGTCAAGGTTACTATTATTCGCGATGAGAATGATTCGCACCAAGGACAGACTATACTTGTGATCTCAGCGGCAGACGTCTGCTGGATTCGGCTGATAATTTTACCAAAAAGAAACGCGCAAACAAAATTATTGCCTGCGTTTGCTACGGCTATACTTTGCATGAGCGGCGTGCTTAACCGCTATAGCCTGTAATGCCACACTTCCGTCTTGCTCTGCCCTCAGATTTTTTGACCTCGTTACGCTGTCGGTTTTGGGATGGTGATGTGATTTTGAGGCCAGCTGGATACGTTTTCATCACGACTGTCAAAATTATGAGGTTAAAATTCATTGAAACGTCGCAGTAAAGCCGTTTATCTTTTTACAACCAACTTAATATTTTCTTCAATCAAAACATATCAGCACCCTCCTTGGAGAGTGAAATAGATAAAACCACTAAAGACATGAAAAAAGACTTTACTGCAATCTAGTTTTTCACAGAACAAAAACAAAAGGTGCAAACAAACAACTGTTAACAATATTTCTTTCGACGCAAAGCGCTGCACGATCTCAGTACATGATGCATTAACATTGGCAAACGGACATATGTATCTGTGCTTCTGCTAAACGGGTTGAGACAACCCGTTTTTTTTAAAAAAGAACAACCCACCTGCTTTTTTTGTTTTTGAAAAAAAAACGAGTTTTGTGTTGTTTTTTTAAGAAACAGGTTTCCTTAAAAACACAAAACAACATTCTGAATTGTTTTATTGCATCATGCAATAACACCATTTTCAGAATTAAACAATAGTAACTTCTTATTCCTATTAAGGCATTCAAAATTGAGGGTAAAAAAATGTAGCCCATCTTTGTTTTCGCAAAGTGTTGCTGGTCAGTTCACTCCAAAGTGGTAAGGCTTGGCAAGCACGCCCACAGCAAACAGAAAAGCCATTCCCACACAACCTCTGAAATTTCATGTCTAGTTTATGTGCATGCCCTGCTAGTTCAGCATCCACAGAGTGTGGTTTTTCAACATATGATTTGGTATGGTCTACCATCAGAAACAGTGTGGATGCAGAGAAGGTAGAAAAATTGGTAAAAATATACTGATTTTTTAATTTACTCAAATTAATCAAATTATTCTTCTCTTTTCTTCAAGTCTTTGAATTATTCTTTTTTTTCGAGTCCTTCGAATTATTCTTCTCTTTTTTTCAAGTCCTTCAAATTTCATTGCTGTTCATTTTGTTTGATTAAAAAAAAGTTACAGATACCTGCACTAGTGTGCTGCTTATACGTTTTGGTTCATAGCAGTGGAGGCTCGTGACTGTGATTCGTAGGAGTGCTGCAACTTCTCCCAACAAAGATTTTATAAAAACTGGGAAGCATCAGGTTTTCTACGGCGGCGCGGACTGCTATGCTTATGACCGCATGGCGTATGACATTACCATGGCCGTAACAAGCGTAAGCGCAGGGGGGCTTCGGTCCCCTTGGAAAATAAGTTTGGGCATAGTTTTAAACTATTGGACATAGTTTAAAAATTTTGAGCTCTCTTGTTTTTTCTCATTTTTGTCAGAAAATGAAATCATATACGCAAACTCGGTCAGGTAATGGCAACACGGAAGTCGTAAAACCCTCACAAAATAATTTTTTTAGAAAATTCAATCCACCGCTTTAAATTTATCTCACAGTTAGCTTCAGTAAATATGGTCTACTCGATGCACTCAACTCTTTGATATGCTCTCAATGTAAGAGTGCATTTAGTGCATGGACGTAGTGCAATAAATCAAAGTACCGCTCAACACAGTCTTTGTCCCTGAAAAGCACGGGTGAATTTTCACAATGCAAAAATAACTTAAAGTGCAGATAATCTACTGCTGGATACGCAACAAGAGTTATTGCACTGCAAAACTGTATACTTCAAGCCCATTTACCGGTAACCTCATTTTAACATGGCCGTATATCTGTCGGGTCAGAATCAGAACTACCCACGGTATGCTTGAAAAAGCTCCACCGGCATACCCCATCCATCAGGATGAGCAACACTTGATTAGGTACTGCTGTAAACTTTATTCGGCATAAGTTAAACACACTCGCAACGCAAAGATCACAGGTAAGTGATCACTACCGCTCAAACCGAAAAAAATTAATTTTCTAAAAATACTGCTTCGAGATGCCATTTAAGTCGAGTAGGCTGTGAATTATTTCGTGTCAGAAGGAGCACCAACGAGAGTGAGGTTTAAGTTTAACATTAAGTTGATTCGAAGGTTCGAATGCCAGCAGACTCTAGTCTCAACAAAACCTTGCTTGCGACTTCTGAATTCCAACGCCGTCGCGCTAAGAGCATGAGCAACCACATCTAACATTCGATTGCTTCTAATCCGCCCACTCGATAAACAGGAAAGGTCCAGCCACATTGCATATAAGTGAAGTTCAACCACAGCCTCACTTTCTTGTTTATCAAGGCTTATTTAGGCGTTTCGTTTTTTAAAATTTCTTTTTTTAACACTTTCAATTCACAATCTCATGCAACATACTGTACAAGCATTCCCTCAAACACTTTTGAATAAAAGAAAACAATTTGTGTTTTTTTCTCTGTACAGCAGGGTGAAAACTTCCTTTCATCCTCACAAGTGAAATTAGTAAAATTTTCTGGCAACAAAGTAAGTTCGTCAACTTTTGCACAAACCCTTTTGTACAAACTGCTTCATGAAGTTCTCTTATATTTCTTCAGCAACAATGCTAGCGACGAAACACACCAATTGTCTTTGCTATAATTCAAGGCTTAAGCTGCTAACATATGACGATACAGTATATACTGATTTTAAGAAATGGAGATAATAACACTGATATCAAATATTAAAGAACATAAGCAAAAAGATTTAATTAGCGAATGGTATCAGCATTATAAGAATCGAGATCTTGGCACACAATTAGCTTTATGGGTATCTCGTATTATATCAACGGCAAAAATTTCAGAGAGCTGAATGAAAACAGTAACAGGGGAACATTTTTTTTCCAACAATAACATTATCCGCCGTCAATTTACCTGAAAAGTATTTCCGATCCCATAGCAAGCTTTTCTGAACTTCTACACTTAGTGACGCATCTATTTGCGTAAACCAGGCAAATGCCAACTTTCATAGCTTGCAACATTACGCTGGCGTTTGTAAGACATCAGCCGAGCGCGAATGAAAACCAGTGCTTTGTTGAGTTTGCACCAAGCCGNGTCACAACTTTTTCTGGAGGAGGCCGCTTCATCTCNANAGCACTCGGCGGCGCATCTCGTGGCCTTTAACGGGTTTTACTGCGAAAGCTGCCGAGGAAAGGCGGCAATGGCCAATTCTCGCACAACCTTCGTTGCCCGCACCGAGTCCACATGCTGGTGTGTAGGACGTTAATACCGCAAACGAGTAGCAGCAAATTGACCCTGCGCGCCGGTAATAACCCAGCCGAGTAAGCAATTTTTATGTGACGATTTCTCGTTGGAAACACGTTACCAACAATTCTGCGGGGATTTCGCGATGCAGCCAATGTTGCGCGAGTTTTCCGCAGATTTCAAGCAAGCGCAAGTCCGAATCGAAAATTGATCGCATTTTGATCAGGTGACTTATTCTCGAAGCTTGATGTAAAAACTTATAAGTAAAGAATTGCAGAGTAATCGCACTCGACCCTGTACTGAATAGCGCATATCAAAAAACTATTTTGTTGATATTCCCATGTAAATCTGTTGCTGCAGATAACGTCACTCTTTGGCCAAGGAGACGTTTTGAATTATTTCTAGTATTGACGTTGCCAATGGGCTGCATTAAATACATAGCTCGCTTCTGTTAGGAGACTTACAAATAACTAATATAAGACTGGAGGTGTCGCGTTTAACTCCCACATTCAGCTTACATCATTTATATTGTGCTTGCCATGGACATACAGTAATTCACTTCCTCAAAAGAGCACAGCAACATGCCATATCAGAAAGCTGCAATGTGCACACGATAACCCACACACTGAAGCTTATAAAGTCGAAAAATTGCTACGAAACATATCGAACACCAAAGTGTATAAAACATATTTGAATTCATAAGTAAGGAGGCATGCATCATTAATTTTGTACTTGCTTTAGACTTGCATTTCAGTGTTACATCACAGGCCAGTGCCATGACCAACCAAAAAGAAGCACAAAGGTTTTCAGAGATTGTAAAACAATACGAAACGCATAGAACGTTAAAGTAGATGAGAATCCGTTTTACTTTAAGGACACTAAATGATTTTATTGTATCGCCACTGTCCTTGTACGTTTTACAGCAAGTTGCATTGTGTGTGAAAAGTCTATGGCACGACGTGAAAAGCGTGAAAACGATTGCTTTGCGTACAACGTAAAAAACGCAGTGTTGTGGCCACCACTGACGTCATGAAAGGATATTTCAACATTTTAATCAAATCTAAACAACACACGATGCCTGTAGTTCTTGGGCCCAACTGAACTCCCAGATTTGCCAATTACGTCGACTTAGTTTAAAATGCAAGGTGAAGGGCCCGTGAAATCACGAGGCAAAAGCACTAAACGCGTCGACTGTTAGCTCGTACGAGATTTTTCGTCGCTTTCGACTGGCGCAACATGCTAACACGAGTATTTCTAATAAGTATAAAACACAGCACGAGTATTGCCAGTCATCGTGGCGGTTATCAAATTCTTGTTTTTGACCTATGTTGCAGTTCCATGCAATCCAATAATTTTTTTTGGAACTGAAGGAACATCCGCATACTGAACAAAAGGAAAATCATAAATAGCGCAAGTTTTGAACACCTTTACGGAAATGTGTGATAGAGAGTTAAAACTAAATTATTCTTGTAAAATTAGAACTAGCCTAGGTTTAGATTTCTCCATTATCCGTCTATGTCAAGTTCCACAGAATAGAGTATTTAACATAAAGCTTGGAAGGCAATATTTTGAGATAAGAAAAAACACGAGTGTTTGAAAAACTTTGCCATAAGAAACTTGTTTTTTTTTCACCTTCGTATCTGAAACAGGCTCATGACTGTAACCAGGTGGACCAGGAGGCCCAGAAAGACCTCGATGTCCTTTTGGTCCGTCCTTTCCAGGATACCCTTTTTCGCCCTGCAACATACCCGATGCAGACTTTGAAAAATTACGAGATGGATTCTGCGTGGTATTGCTTGAATTCAACCTCATTTAAAAGTAAAATCGACTTAAAAACCAAGCTTTTGGCATGATGTGTTTAAAAGAAATAGTGTGTTACTTTACTTAGAGACGTCCATCTGACTAAACTTACCTTTTGCCCTTTGGGCCCCCGACGACCAGGTGGTCCCTAAAAAAACAAGAGAGTAGACTCCAATAAACAAGAATAGGAGTAATGATTCTTTCAAAAAGCTTTCAAAACTTGTTTATAACAAAGTTGTTTTTTTAAAACTTGTTTGTAACAAAGCTAGCTTTCAAAACTTGTTTATAACAAAGCTGTTTAAAACAGAGTACAATTACAGGGAATGTGCTTGTAACACACTAAGTTAGTCTTCATGCCAAATCAAACGTAATCCACGTTTATTAAACAAATTACCAAAACTTTGTTATGAAATATGCTTGCAACATTATGCCGAATCGGATTATGTACCAAGACCCAGGTTTCTTATAAAATCAGAGCACAAAACCAATATATTTTAAACAATATACAGTTATGCAAATGTAACCTCTGCCTTCAAAATGTTATGGTAGCGTGACATACCCGGCGTCCATTGATTCTTTTGATTGGAACGATTTCCTGTAGTACATCTTCCTGTGACCAAACGCAAAATTAAGCGCCGCATACCAAGACTGTCACGAAAGCGGTTTCACTGCCACATTTTCAGTTCAGCAATGGAAGAAAAGTTTGGTGGTGTACTTTAAAATCTAGCACTCCTTAATAGTCAGTGTGGCTGGAAATAATTTTCAGTTGAAGAAGCTTCGCTGATTATAATTAAAATAGAAATCAGATCAAGACGAAAAGCCTTCGGAATCGCTGCTGTCTACTAATAATTCATCAAAGTAATATATAATGTAGAGTTTGAGCAGTTGGCATCAGACGCATCGGGAGACACAACATCTTTCAAAATGAAAGAAAAGGTTTCTGTCAAATCGAACCACGTAACCTCCCTGTTCACTGCGCAAGTCACACTGTGCAAAGTTTCCCAAAGCTGCGCTGCTACGTAAGTAATGTACGTTTGACTTCAAATTGAAGTGACGCAGGTTTAGCCTTCGGCCTTCCTTGCGCCAATCAGATTCACACATCTCGCTTAACAACCTGTTCTGCGCTATATTTTCGCAAGAGAACCCTCTAGAACGTTTTCACTTAAACTCCAGTGCGCACCTAATGAAGTAATATTTTGCATTCCCTGTTTCGTTGCGGTTGACTGCTCGCATTTTGCGAATAAGCAGCTTCTTAAAGCAGCCATTGTAACCACCGCACACCCAACTACGCAAAAGGGCTTCGACGAATAGAATACAATTTCAAAAACAGAGCAAAATAGAAACGGGCAGTTAGCTCGGATGTGGACATTACCAGATTTCTATGCGAATTATCGCCTATAAAGCGAAAGCTAAGTGTGGCTTTCGCAAAAGGGCCAGGGTCGCGATGTGACGTAATTCCGCCATACAATATAACAGTTCCCAGGTAGGAATTGCCAACTTATTTAAATTGCAATAAAGGAAAAATTTTTAATATGTTCCAGTCCGTGAAAAATACTGGATGAATAAAAATGGGGTCTTTAGTTTCGCAAACGGAAAATTTAGGAGTTACTGTTGACAAAAGTTAACCACTTCATGCTGTGGGTGTAATTATCTTTAATTTCTAACACAAAGTGGTTTAGAATGGCCCACACACTGAGAATGGGCCAGCCAAAATATTGAAAATATCAGCTGCTGAAGATTTTTTTCTCAAGATTGTGCACAGAATAGAGTCCTGAGCGGGGCGGGTTAACCCGCGCGGGTTGCGGGTACCCGCATTTGCGGGGCGGGTGCGGGAACCCGCAAAGCTATGCGCGCGGGATTAGAAATTTTTTTGCGGGTAAATGAATGAGGACCCAGTGCATGTGAAATAGATATGAGTAAGAAATTCAGTGCTACAGAGGGCATGCGGTACAAGGGTGTAGCAGCTTCCTCCAGTGGCGGCGAGGCCACAGCTTTGAATATCTAGCTCTCAGTGAACTTTCAAGAAATACGGTATGCGTCATGGCAAGCAACTAGCACTGCTAGGGAAGAAGTGTTTAGTATGGCTGATCATGTAATGAATAGCAGAAGAGAAATTGAAAGTCTGTTTGTGAATAACATACTTTTTTTTAACAGTGAGCTAAGAACGAAGCTTTCAAGGTTGACAAAAATTAAGGTTTCATAATTTTACTCTACAGTGTTTTTAAGAGCTTCTGTTGGCTTTGAAATGAACAACTGACTAAGTTGCTGCTAGCAATAAAACACATTGTTGCACGAGTTTTTAGTGGTTATCAGAGACACAGTGGTAGGTGTTGGGCAAAAAGCATAGGTGCGGGTTTGGAGGGTGTGCGGGATAGATCCGGGTTCAACAGATTTGGTACACACTTCATCAGCGCCATGGCCAGGTGAATTCCTGAAAATGGCCAAACCTTCGTGCTTAAGGCCAAACAAGGTTTCCATTTGTTTTCATAAACCAGTATTTTCGTTGACACAAGTTAGAAAGTTGATATTGCTAGCTAGACTGACCAGGCTACTTGCATGCTCCTCGACCTCATAGTCAAACAACCTTTAACCAATCTTTCTGAATATAATTCATAGTGTGAAGTGTACATCAACTGGCGACTGGAGTGATCAGCAAACAAAGCACTGCATATGAAAATCAATAAACACAAAATTCACAATATATTAAGGATTCAATTAATACCAAGATCGAAACTTTGCCGATTTTGAATCTGGAGAGAAAATCTACAGTAGCTATATNCATGTGCATGTTAGCGTTGACAGAGAGCTGTGGCAGCAAACCGACACTGACAGCTAATTCCTATTCCATCTGTGTTACCCGGTCGGAAATGATCATGGCCTTTACAAGTTTAGTGGATGCCGTCATGAGAGTAGTAGTGCTAATGGCAGTTTCATTGCGCTTGTGCTCAGCAGGTAACGCATGGGGTCTCAAAAACTTTTTTCCCAGGACAAAATGATGTAGTACGTAGTCTGCAGTGAACACTTTCAATCCCGTCCATCGCAACCCATTTTGCTGATGGAGAATCATTTTCCCCTTCTGGTTTGGACCAAGTTCCCAACCCTGACAGTCTGCGGGTGCGGGGCGGGAGCGAGTAAGATTCTCAAGTTCCTGCAGTTGCAGGCGGTCTTAAATTTTGCAGATGCAGTTGGAAGCGGAAAAAATTTTCAACCCGGCCAGGACACTAGTACAGATATTTTCTATATTTTCATAACATGCTGCAAGAACAATAAGTAGACTTTAATACATTGTAGAATTTCTTTATGATCGTCATCAATTGAAAGAAGTTTGGTCAACTGTTTGCAGCAATCGGTTGTTCTGCTTAAAAATGAGAGCATGAATATGTCCAAGTACGTAATATTCTCTTAATGCATGGTAGTAGAGACAACCAACTGGCAGATGCATGGTGAAGAATTTCAAGTAATTCTGTATCTGCAAATGAATTAAAATGTCCACGTTCACGTTTCGCAGAGCATACCTCACAACATTAAATGTAAACTGCAGTGAGCCTTAACATCACTGTTCAGAGTGAGGATTTGTGTATGTTTTCTGTCCAAATTGCAGTTTGTGTTATGTGCACTTAAACCAAAAGTTTTTTCTTATCATTTTATATTCTCCATAGAATTCTTCAAGCAGTTAAATATTCCATGAGCATTTTCAAAAATCAATTACACAATTTACCGTGCCGATTTCTATAATAAAATTGAACATGTTTTTATGATTTGATGCATCAATTTGAAGACCAAAGAAAAGAGGAGGTTCATGTTGCTTCAACTTGTTGATAACTACTTCTAAAGCTGTTTTGGCAAGAACATTTGTAACAAGAGCTTCTGACTTGGTTCGACTACAAGATAGTGTTTTTCAATTTTTCAATCCTCGTAATGTTTTGAATTTAGTTTCAAAGTACAATCAAGTGAATTGTATTAAAGATAGTGTCTGACTGCATGATATATTTCAGCTATTTCTGAAGCAAATACATCATCTGCATCTTTAGGATTCACGCCTGAATTGATCCAAAAGAGAACTAAAAGCAATAGCTTTTGTAGCCATTTGAATTTCCATACTGTTTTACGACAACACCCACGTATCTAATTTCAAAGAAGGTTCAGGCTTAGCTAATGGGTGTGTTTAGGTATTTCACGGGATTAACATAATTTATTGAAAATATTTTAAAATAAAGGACATCCTATTGTACTTTATAAATGTCGAAAACAACAAGGACAAATGAGGAATTTAAAGGACTCCCACTGAGCTAAAGGACGTTGTTAACCTTAGTCCTAGGTGCGTGGGCAAAAATCCTGAGGTTGAAAATGAGTTTTGGTAAGAAATGGTTTTGGTAAGAAATGTTTTGGTAAAAAATGGTTATTTGCTTCGCCTTTCAAAAATACAGTAATTGCCACTGATGCCAGCTGAACACTTCCCAAGAAGCGAAGGTGGTTATGCAAAGCTACAGTTAAATTGTGCGTTACTATGCTGGAGGAATTTTACGCTACT
>JGI24158J21664_10002856_pt1 | contig 21323 bp, 14 predicted proteins | sample Ectturendosymbi3_FD_21664 | JGI IMG/M metagenome (IMG submission 21664)
TGGAGGAGCTAGGGCGTTGGTAAGGCAACCAAAAACTGCTGTTTTTTAGGCCGAAATCCAAGTACGAATATCACGTAGGCCGGCTCTCAACGTGTTATTATAAGTAGAATGCAAAATCATCACTTGCTAGTCAACCAGTACTCTAGATATCATATTAAGACAAAGCATTTGGAAGCATGCTCAGAGTGGAAGCATTTTAACACGTCACTTTTCTTTGTGGCTGAAGACCAGTGCAGCATTTTCTCTTATGAGTTGCAGGATTTCTGAACAATCAACAGTTATATCGCAAATTAACAATTAGTCATCCACATGGTTTGGTGGAACAGTTTTTCCAACAGTTTCTTTAGCTTATCATTGAAATTCAAACGCCACATGATCTTGTAAAAGACATTCATTTAGTAAGTGACATTAGATTAAACAATGGAAAGTTTCACTTCACTTGCTTTCTAAGAGCACTCAATGGCCCACACACACAAAGCATTTTTCTGTGTTAATGGCCATGTGTCTTTTTCTCTGCTGTGTTGCCATATGCGCTGTGCAGCTGCCTTTCCATGGTGCTGTGGTGACTAAATTTTGAATGCATTATTGTCATGAACATACAGAGATTCAGGTGCAATTGAAAGTGTAATAGTTGCCTGAACATATAATACTTCTCATTAAAGCAAAAACCATAGCAATGGTATAGTCATATATAAACACATAAAAAAGAAGTAATAGACAATGATTAGTTGAAGTATGGCTTTATAGATACCACAGTGAATGGTTAAGTTGTACCACAATGTATCACATTATGTTTTGTAAATCTGAGCAAAAACACTTAGAGAGCAAGCTGTTTGCAGCAATATTTTGAAGCAAAACACCCTAGCCATCAACATAAAAGTAAGAAAGCCTTATTCAATAAAGGAAAGATTATGAGTAGTGAGTGCTTTTGCCAGTTATTGTCAACAAAAGTATTAGAATCGTTTTTCAAAATCACAATGCCTCAGAAAAAGAACACAACGTTGGTGAAATGTTATTAAAACTGTGCATGCATTTAGCAGAGGAGTCATTGTTGTGTTGAGGGGCACGAACAGCATTCAGCAACAAGTTTACAAAGATTTCTATCACTGATTCTACCATTGTAAACACACATTGATGAGCTTGCAAAGAATATTGGTTTCACATACGTCAAGGTACACACATGATCTCTTTTTTGCCATATATTGCTTATTGGTTCGGTTGCAGTACAGTATTTCTTATAATCAACTAGTCGTGAGGTTTTCCCAGATATATTACTCAGGTTGCTTCAAAACAAAGCTCATTTTGTGGAACTGTTTCCTCATAAGTCTACGTACATCTTGTGAGTGATTCATGCAAGGTCGTCTTGTGAAGCTTTGAGTTCATCACCAATTGATGTCACATTCCCCCTGGCCCCCACAAAACTAGCCTGTATCCAGTACTTACTGCACTGATGGTACCCCTTTGGGTCTCAAAGTGGATTTATTGCCAGGATAAAGTGAAAAATTCCCAATTTATTGGATTTCCCTGCATGATCCACTTGTGGTTTCATCCTGTTTTTTTTCAGTGAAACATTTCAGCCATTTGTCTCACAGTTGTATTAAAACTTGCCGTAAAAATGTTTTTTAGCTTATATTTTGAAACATTCTGACCAAAACGACTAAATTTTTTTTTTGGTCATTTCAAAAACTTTCAGTCTGTGACTGAAAAAAAACAGTTATCTACTTATGTGAAAGTGACTTTTCAGAACTCATGAATATAAAGAGAAAACCATGGAATATACTTGACAGTGGAGCCAATCTGAGATGTACATTATCTGCTACAAATCCTTGAATTAAACTTTAGTTTCCTAAAAAGCAGATAAATCCTTCTTATTGATGCAAATTGGTTGCAAATCAGTTGTTCCGTTTAATACATTTTTATTTGGCAATAATGTGGGGCATGGTTTTCATAGCATTGTAAAGGGGGTGTCTCAAAAGCCTAAAAAACCCATGCTTGACCACATGTGCATAACGCTGTCAGGCTATCTCTAGGGGTTCACTGAGTTTCTCATATTTCTACAATGAACAATGCATTGGCTTTGATTTCTTGGCCAAGATTTAAGCACGGTCAAATTGGACCACTGCTTGTATGGTTAGCTGCAGTCAAGTAACCAGTGTGGAGCAAAGTATGGTAATGACTACTTTGAAATAAAGCTCTTGGATAGGTTGATATAATCTTATCAATACTAGTAAACCACAAACAAAGCTATTCTTTTGTTTTCATACAAATTTCACGTTGCTCTCAATCCATTTTCAATCAAAAATAAAGCAATGTTAAGGTAGGGCAGGCAACTGCAAAACATAGAGTTGGCAATGGCTTCCTTTTTCTTGAAGTTTGTAGTAACGATTTTTTCAATTAATCATTTTTGAAGGTATCACCAAAGAAATAACTTGCCCTGTTCCTTGGGGTATTGTATCTGGAAAAACATACGGTGAACCACCTGATGACCCTGTTCTTTGCATGCATGGCTTGCAAGATAACTGCAACACATTCGATGAACTTATTCCGTATCTACCTAAAGGTTGGTTACTTGGAATTGCAGCCTTAGTTTATTAATTTAACCTGTTTCCAAGTTTGTTGTTTCTTATAGTTGCTTTACGTTTCGTTTAGTTGATGATGCTTACGTACTGTTAAATTTTGATAAACTCTTCCTGAGCATTTGCGAGTCAACAAGCAACTTAGAAATAAATTTTTCTCTTGAAAGGAAAAAAAACTTCTGGTTGTGGTTGTGCCAAGCATGAAGAAGAAACACGAATGCTTTTATCATCCTTGTATTTTTACTGTAAGATTTAGATCGCTCGGAGCGATAATGAAGTGATATGGATCTCTTGCCATAGGTTATATGTTACACCATCGATAACTTCACTCAGATGTGCGCCATGTATACTGTAATACAATGTGCAAAATTCAAATAAACGGTGTTTGTGCCTGGCCTGACTGTCCCGCGATTCAGTAACGCGTTTAACGTGCAGCTCAAATCCGTATCCAAAACGCATCCCAACATTATCTTTGTTAGCCCAATCCGTTGTGTCAAACTTTAGTTGCAGCATCGCATTATGATAAGCCTAACATTGGTCAACCTCTCTCCGCCTGGTACTCTAACAAAATAAAGTTGGTTTTAATCAAAGCGTTCCCGTCCAATGTCAACTGCTGTGCGAGTATGCTTCACGTCGTACTAGACGTTAGTTACTGCATGGCCACGCATTGCAAATTTCGATCAACTGTATTTTTGATTGTTTGAGCCGTGTGCTTTTTGCAGGAAAATTTTACGTGATGATTGATCTTCCTGGACATGGTGTTTCTTCACCGCTGCATCTTGGAATGTCGTACAGTTACTACATGTTCATTGATACTGTCGAACGAGTCGCACAATGTGAGGGTGAATTTATATCGAACTTGTGCTTCGATTGTATACATCCGGTTTTTAGAGTGTAAACAAATTTAACATGTAGGTATTACTCAGCGTTTCAGACATGTTAAGCTACGGAACGAATATATACTTTTTTATCGATTCCAATGGGAAATCCAGTAACATTTTGTCGATAAATTTATTTCGGCACTGGGAGCTCAAAGTTAATTAGAATAGTTTTAAAATCCTGTACTTGCACTCCATTGGAACCAGTCCAGGTTTCCTCAGCCGCGACATGTTTGCGAACGTGTATTGCAGTATCCAAACAACAACGTGAATTGGAATACTCGGCTTGGAGAAAATTTTTCGACTTTCGTAAATGATTGGTTTACTTTTCCATTTGAAATTGATCAATAACTGCAGTGGCGCTTCCTGCCACGAAAATTGCCTGAAAATCTCTTACGTGCTACACGGCAAACCCTGCAGAAATGTGATGCTGTGCCACATAGCTTAATTGGCTTTTGTGCAACAAAAGCTGAATATTGTACGTTTACGTGTGGCCAGAGACGCCGGAGTACGGCAGCGTTGTCGTCTGACCTTTGACAGAGGAGCTGTGGTTTCCTTTTTGCGGAATCAAACCATAAATTTGACACTTGCTTCAACATATTCACAGCTCTGTCAATAGCGACTTCAAACAATTTCTTGCAGCGCCTATCGAAGCTTCGGAAATTAGAAAAGGAATAATTTCTTGGGCCCATATTGGACGAGGTTGCACAAGGCGAGGGGACACGGAAGGACTAATTGTACTTAGGCAGCTAGAAGTTACGAACAATTAAACAAAGTAGAAAAAAATTGCCAAAATCTGACAAATTTTTTCAAAATTTCGACAAACTTGCGAAAAATCGGAAAAACGTATTGGATTCCTTCTTGGAAGATTTTAGCTATAGAGCAAGCTTGTTCTAAAGTGGGCGGAGGTGTGAGAATAACCCTTTTGGCATTCGTACAAACATTTTAGTGCAAAGAAAGAACATATTGTAAAAGCAAAACTTAGTAACTTTTTTGCTCCACGAAATTACTTCGCATTAGTAGGGTTATGTTTTGCTAGCACATGCAAAAGCAGCAAATTTTTCTCATAATTAAGCATTTCTGCATCTACTGCACTCAAAGCTGTCTCAACATTTGATTTTTAAAGTGAAGTATCTTAACGTGCCACGTAATACTCCTAAGCTCAGATCAGTAGAAAAAGAATTGGCTCACATTACCTCGTTATAGCTATAAATGTTATCATCTATTTTTCACATGCACTCCTGTCCTTTCACTACTTTGGTATGCGTGCACCTACGCATTAAGCTACTACTTTTTGTCAGTAATACTGTACCGTGAAGTAGACTACGTTGTTCCTGGACTGTAATAGCAGTTTCAGAAACAGAGTCAAGCAAGAATTCTGGTGTTGCAACCTCGTCCTACAAATCGCAGAGTGGAGTAGAATATTGCTAGTACTAATACGTCCATGAATGCAACTGAGTAAAATAAACAAAACGAAGACGAACTCTGTCATGCATTGAAAAGCAGACGTTTATTCGTAATTAACATTTTTTTACGCTACTGGTAAACTCTCTTTTGCAATTGGTGAACACTTATATAGGGATGCAAATAATGGAATACCCGAATCCTATGGATTCGAATCCAATCATCAGATTTTTTTTCGAATATTTGGATTCGAAATAAATTTAAATTAAATAAACATGAAAAACTGCGAAGTCGCCAAAACAAATGGTTTCAATAAGTTCTGTAGTTGCAATAAATTTCACAGTGGCACTCCTTGCGCTCCAAAGAAAGAAACACTCAACAAGCTCATGGCAGTGCGTAGTGAGGTAAAAAGCTATCAACAGGTCGTGTGATCACTGATCGGCATTCTAAACATCTGCGCGATTGCAGTTTTTTATCAAACGTCCGCTGCTAGGCTGCAACATTTTTTTCAGACGAATCCGGTTAATTGCATAGGCAATAAGCCACGCTTTTTTATGGGTTTAAGCGGAATATGTCGTTATCCCTATTAGACAAATATCCGCAAGTTTTCCACCTTGCTCTGTTTCTTTCCACATGCGTGCTGAGTTGCTACCTGACACTGTTGATATCTGGTAGCATGACGCTCAGCACGGGGATTTGTAGAACTGTGGGATATGAAGGTTCTTCTACACTTTTGCTTTCAAAGTAAGATATGCGATTAAATGATACTAATCTACAAATGAAAACAACATTTCTATGCGAATATCGTTATGCAATTAACCGGACTATTTTCTTTACGTGTGAATGGCTTTGATTTGAGATTCCAGAGTCCTGTGTGATAAAGCGGTTTATGCCTTCAACCGATATGCAGTTAGCGGAGTTGTCTTTGTAAGGTACAATCACTGGTTGCGTAACACACAGTAACGTTTTTTGTACTTGTTTTTTTTTCAAACGAAAATTTCCAACTTCCGTGGGCAATAAACTTGATGACAATTAACTCTACCGGGGATCGTCAAATGCAAGTGATTGGTATTTCCAAATTACGGCGTTAGCAATTAAATCAGACAACCGGTAACAGTAAATGCCGCCAGCTGCAGCGGTTCAGGTGTACCCCTTTAGGGACCGCTGAAAAAGATGTCGGTTTTTCGGCGATAGCTCGCGAACCACCGCAGATTCGTCGACAAGTGAAACATTGAAAGAAAGTTTTTGCGAGATCTTTGAAACGAGTACAACAAAATCGTATGCTTGCATTTGAAATTATTTAGAAATTTGTTTTTTTTGTTTTTATTTTGGTCATCTTCAAGAAAAATTCCTCACGCTTATACGTTTTAGCGTTTTGGAAGCGTTTTTGGCTTGGGCTGTTCAAAGGACTATAACTAACCAACAATGCCAAAAAGTCACCATTGTTTTCGGGGGAGAAAAATTTGGTTCGAAAAACCACATTTGTGGAAAATTTGACAAAAGGCGATTTTTCGGGTTTTACGCCAAAACCGTTGCCAATAGCAGACTTTGGATTGAATCAGTGGAAAGAACGCGTTAAATACAACCAAAAAAAGTTAAAACTTTCTTTTGACTTTTTGTCAAATTTTAAGACTTTAATTTGCCATGGCTTTTCTTAAAATTTTCGCTTGAAATTTCGTAGGAAGTTGTAGGACATAAATGTCAACATGTTCCGCACTTTTCTGATTTTCTTGTGTTTGGAACCGGAGATATGGATTTTTAAAGCGATTAATGACAAAAACACCCCCAAAAATCGATACATTCCCCTTGGACACCCCCAAAAATTGTACATTTTTTTAATTTTTCTGCAATCGTTGGGTCATTGCCAACATTTTTCATGTAGAATCCATTTTTCTAAGGTGTTTCGATCTCTTTATACCCGTCTTTGAACATAACCACTGCATTTTTGGCTATGACGAAATTTTAGTTTTCCTGGTTTGACGTCACAGATGGCACCAGAACTACATCGTCACACCTCAAAAATGCGCCGTGAAAAACCTTATAATGTCTTAAGTGTCGACGTAACTTCAATGGTTCGTAAAATATCGCGAAATTCGTGCCGCGAAGCCGGTATATCGGCTCCTGCGGTCCCTAAAATGGTGTGCACTGATGCATAGCACTTCACAAGTCCGTAGTTATTCCGGAATAGGATTCGATATTCTGGATTCTAAATAGTGATCCGGAATATTCCGGAACCTCTAAAATAAAATGTTCCATAATGCACACCCCTACAGTTTTATTAGAAGGTTTATTATGAATCCCTTGCCGCAGAAGCAAATCCAGGATAGAAAATGCTTTTAAATAGATCTTTTCAATTTCAAAGGATTCATACTCTCATTTGTCAATACAACATTGCTAAGTATTGAGAAATCTCGATTAAACTGTGAAATGCATGAAAGTTTGTTTTCTGTATAAAAAGTTTGGGGGGGGAGATGTGCAGTTTTTCGCGTCCCCGTAATTTCTTGCATTGCGTAGTTATTAAATAATTCTAAACAATATTTTTGTTATTAAATTCTAGGTTTGTACAGCTGTGAGTAATTTCAACTTGTTTATGACAGATTTCGGCTGGAAGACTTTCAGCACACTTGGCCATAGCTTGGGTAAGTTCCGAGTTTGACTTGTACCATAACTTGTGAAAATATTGCAACAGGCAATAACTGTCAAATGCCTCAAAATCGGAAAACTAGGTTGTTTGGTCGAGAGACCCCACAGTTAGTTTGCTTTATCTTAAAGTTTTAGCTTCGATAACCACATTTACATTAAATTTGAGTGTGGTGAGGTTGGCGGCGAACAAGTTTATCTCATGCTTCGGCGATGGCTAGATAATCAGCACGTACGCGTTTGGAATTACTTGGTCGCTGTTTAGTTTTTCGATTTTGCACTGTCAGATGAAGGTTAAAATCTTTGCACATCGTCTGTAGCATGTAAGTTTGCCTAAAAATTATAGGGGTTTAATTATTTGTAACGGACACCATTAATTGGTGGAAACATGGGTTTCATAATCACCTTCATTTTCTAAGCCAGTACAAATCGCTCGGTGTTGGTGTACACCTATCGCAGTAATAGGAAGTTGGTATGTTGAAAATTTCGGTGAAGGCCATGTCCTAAAAGTTTCTCCAAACCCTGCAAAGCTCAGAACATTTCGTCGTAGAGTAGATACTTCGGAAATTTTCTGGAAACGTTTGCCTGGTTGCTTGCTGCGGAATTCCAACAATTTTCACAGGGTTAGAAGAAGCATGCAGGATGCAAAGCGACAAATGCCCACGGTTGTACTTTTATCGGTATACTGGACCTCGCACTACATTTTCTCACGCATAAATTATAAATAGAAAGAATTTTCGCCGTCTGGAATACCTTTGATTACAGAAAGAATTTCCAAGATGCATGTGTTAGTGTTAAAATCGCTGTATCATTTGTAAAATTAATACTGCTGTATCTTGTTGTTACCTAGGCCTGATTTTACCTAATTGAAGCACAAAGATGTGTGTTTCGTCTGCATATAGATCTAGTAACGGTTTGATTTTGCTATTAAAACCTGCCTTGTAATCAAGTTGTGATTTGGTTGGATTCTGGTGTTGAGGTCGAATTTCTTCGTTTTCAACCTATTATATTTGCAAATAATGTTTTTGAGGTCGCAGGTACCAATTTGCTCCAACGCTAGTTCAAGAGTGTTTAGTAAATACTGAGAGCAAATGCTATTTTTTCTCCATACTTGCATTGGGTTTTGACAAGGTTTGCCTTAAAAGTCTTTCCATGCTCTGCACAAGTGCTAAAACACATTCGTACATTGAAGGTTGTGCAGTATATCGTGATGAAAGCTGCCGTTTCACATACGAAACTAACGTCTGCATTAATACGAAGTCTTTCGCCGAAGGCCGACTAGTGCTGGTCACTGTATGCGCAAAACCACTCCGTTAAAAGCCAGCTTCTTTCCATGCGTACAAGATTTTATATGACTTTGCTGGAAGTCGATGAAAATTTTCAGATATACTCATTTGAGAATTATTTTCATATTTGGTTTGTTGCTTACAGAAATCAATACTAGATACTGTATTTGGACATGTTAAGTATTTTGCGCTCGTATTTTGCGTCGTATTGTGGTAATATGGTGCGTTCTTTTGCCTTCTTAAACTTTTCTCTTTTGTTGTGTGCAGGAGGAAACGTAGGAGCGCTTGTAAGTATGCTCCATTGAATATAAACATTTTGACGCTTTTACAATGGGGTAATATGTCGTTAAATGTCACACTATAGTTTTTCCATCACTGCATTTACATTAGAAAGATCACTGGCGGATTTTCGGTTTGGGTGCATTCCCTGTACAGTTTTGAATATCCGCTATTTTGCATGAGGTTCCGCCAGTGACTGTTGTCACTGTTCTATGAGTTGTTCCCAAAGTATAGAATGCGACCCAAACAAGGGTCGAGAAGGGTCAAAAATGGGTCGCGCTGATCGTGGTGATCCAAACCTGGATTGTATATTTTCAAGGTTACTACAGCTTCTGTATCTGTCTGCAGCGTACGTACTTCAGAAAAGAGTAGATTGCTGACATTGAAAACGAACTTAGCAACTTACTGCCAAAAACCATCCATACAATCAAGTTATTTTCTCATGTTAAAATACGCGCTTTGAGACTTGGGTCCCGAGATGTTCACCCAACTCAGATTTGGGGCACCCTCAAAATTCTTTGGCAACCGCTTTTCTAGAAGCTCGTGGTAGCACTTAATCTTCGTTATGAAGTGCTGGTTTTGAGGAAAAAACGCGAGTCACCTGTTCAAACAACCCGAACATTTTTAATTTACCCCATTGAATCGTGCGTCACCGATAAAAATATTTCATTCGTTTAAAGAATTTTTTTGCCTGTTGTACGAAGTTTCCCACAAGGTTGGGTTCAGACGCTTATGTCTAACGCGCAAAGCTAAGTGGATAATAACGAATCGTGTTATTCGACACCAGCTTATTCACTTCACACACATACCCTTAATCTTGACTTATCCTTGAAATGTGTATTGCTTAGTTGCAGGATGTGTTTGTTTATAATTAAGAAGGATATGATGTATACAAACATTTGCGGCGTTTTTAGGCGAAAATATAGGATTTTGCAATATTTTTCTTCTAGTGTGCTGCGCTTTCAGGTGTAGTTGATTATACTGTTATTGTCTATTAGGTTGATGTATGACAATAAAGAGCAGATTTTTAGTTACAAGTTATTTTTCTGCCATCCGGCGCCATGGTTTCATGTGCACCATGGCCTTCAGATGTCATTATTTCGATCGCTTACAAGTTTAGAGAAAAATATATTTTAATTCACCATACGTGCAGCATTGTCCTTGATTCATCTGTTCGAGGTGTATCAGGAATTTTATTTAATTCGCATCACGTCAGTTGTGAACTTACAATCAAATCTTCCACTGTTCTATTTAACACTGCAAGCAATTGCGTTTGTACATGTGCAGTAAAAGCTTCAGCAGTGGGTAATGAATCGAAGACCGTGAAAATCGTGCAGGAAATAATACGAAATTTTTATCAAATTACATTAATTTTTTGCAGAAACTCCAAAGAGTCTTTTTTATTTCTAGTATGCCGCTGCATTCCCAGAAAAAGTGGACAAGGTCATCTTGATTGACGTTATTGGTTTCTTTCCACGTGCCACGGTAAGAAAATTGCATTTTTCGTTCTTTTGCCCTACGACCACCATGCGACTGTTTATATCAGCTCTGTTCAACCAGAATGCCTCACTGGGCCAAAAATTACGTCACTATCTAAACGACGGCCGCACATTGAATGATGTATTTCCAGTGGCGCAACTAGCAGTTTGAGCCAGTGGGAAAACTTGCCTGAAGAGGACCCGCTAGCCAACACTCAAGAAAAAAGTTGAGAAATGATAGTGCATGCGGATGTGTATGTCTATACAAAAACCCAAAATCACCGGGAGACACTCCGAAAAACGCAAAAAATAACCACGTCCTGAAAACCAAACCAAAACGATGCTGAATACCGAAATACAAGCTAAACGGGGCCCGTTTTTTACATTTAGCTTGTCCGTTGCGCACCCCTGCCCCCGCCAGTTACACCAGTGCTTACTTTGTCCGCAGTAAATTTAAAATAAGATATCGAATACGTTCGAGTCCTACTTGCTGTAATAACGACTGTTTGGTGCCTCTAATCCAGTGGTTTTTAACCTGGGAGTCGCGACCCCGAAAGGTGTCGTGAACGATTTTTGGAGGGGTCGCCGGTAGGTATTTTATGTACACAACTGTATTACATCTGCTTTAGTCGGGTTTTAGATGGGGGTCGTTGGGTTATAGTGGGTTGCTGTAATGGGCCGCGGTACAAAAAAGGTTGAAAACCACTGATTCAAATCACTCCGCGACCGTGATGCCTTAGACAGGTTTCGTGCCAAGGGAACCACAAGGGTGGAAATTAATTTAGTGCCAATGGGACATCGTAGAGTTGGGAATCAGTAAATTAGACTTCAGTTTTGCACCGAGATGTCAGTGAACACATGCGAATCTGCCAGTGCGCAGTTCAGACACAATAAAGTAGCACTAAAGACATCAAATATCAAATTTAAGATCGTCAAAATAAGGTGAGGTTGTCATTACTGTATACTGTACATACGCAACAACGGAAACTTTCGACTGGGCTGCATACGGACCGCCATTGGAAAAAAGTAGTCTACACTCTGCGTCAAAATGCGTTCGGCTTGGAACGTGGTTACAATCATTGTGTTGACCTTAATTTCAAATTCCACAGGAAATCTTGCCTAGTCGGCTACGTCGTTCGATCGTCACGTGCATAGAGTTTGAGAAAAACCCGATGAAATACGAAATTGGCTATAACTACGACCAGGCAAAGAGAAGGTTTGTTAAACGTGTTTTTGAACGGTTATGACCATTCGCGTAAATTTGATGGATCGAATTGACTTTCATGGTGTGCCGTTTTCGAGACAGGGTCTGTGACATATTCATATGCTTGAACTTTTTCGCCGACTAATTAACATCACTCTGTATTTTCCTCAAAGCAGCTACAAGTGAGGTTAAAAAATCAGTTCGGTACGGTTCGCTTCTGCATCAGGTCTTGTGAAACAGTTTGCTTGATTATGACACACACTCAGCATTGTCGTCAGTGGCGATCGATGCAGACGCAGGTTTAGTTTCAAATATCAGGCAGTGCGCATGCGTATTACTGCTACAATACACTGAGTAACCAATACCAATTTCAGGCTTTTGGCTGCCAACACATCGCTCACTGACAAAGCCGCAGACATCCTTCTTGAACGAGGCACAAAGAGACGCAAAGATGGTGCGTTTTCTTCGTTTTATTTCGTGTGCTCTATGCAGCAACTTTACATTTGTAATGTATTTAGCGCCAAACAAAACATGTAGCGATGAAACGTGGTTCTGTTCATGTGTGTTGGATTTAAACATTTTTTTCGGCTAGGGTTGCATAGTAACAAGATTACCATAATTGTACAGGAACGTACAGCTACAACCGCGACCCTCGCCTTAAGTTGCCATTTCCAGTGGGGTTGACCTTGGAGATCGGAGTCGGATTTATGTCAAAAATAGAGGCCGAATGCATGCACATCTTGTAAGTTACCAACTGGCTGCTTGGCCTTGGCTTTTTGTTCCATCCAGCACTGCTTGAAACAGGTTTTCGCTTTGTTGCAGAGCCAAGGACGGCGGGGTGTTGAATGTCGCGACACACCCAAATATCAAGGCGATGTTGGATGATGCTTTCCCTTCGTCACAGGTTGGATCGAATGGCAGATTAAACTCGAATCTTAATTGAAAAAGGATTTCTATGCAATCAATCAAATTTTTCTTATTTTCGTTGTCGCTGCTGCGTTTTGTGCAGAAGCGGGAAACCGCAACTTTAGCAAATAGCGTCGCTGCTGCTGTTTGTTGAATGCAGTGGCGAATGTACCGCAACCGGATAAAAATACAATGAGCTACCGCTCCTTGTCGTGCATTCTTAAATATCACTTTGCTGCTGTTTAACGACGTAAGGTTTATTTCACAAACCCTAACCTTGAAATGAAGAGTTGCTTCGAAAAAGTTGTCATTTGTGAAAGATTTTCTTTTTCAAAACACATGACTTGGAAGTAATTAAAGTCATCGAACACTTATTTACAGTGTGTGCATGTCCTGATAAACGAAACCTAGACTGCATACACATCCATAGGTGCATGTAGCTTTGTGGACAGCCACAGGTTTATCAATTACCCTTTTCAACGCTGAATTATTTCCGCGTTGGTTATCGGGTCGAGCATTTATTGTTTCACGATATGTCATTTTGCAAATGCACAACAATTTCACATCTAGTACAAAACGTTTTCGTTTATATGAAAAATTCTCAAGAACGACGCTACAAAGGTTGTTATTTGCATTTTTATGGTTACTAGCAAAGGCTTATTAGCAGGTCAAAAGATGTGCGTTTCAGTAGGCCGTGGCTTTTCAATAAGCTGCGTACAGTCTGGGAAGAGAAACACGGCATTTAAGGAATAAAGGTATCGCAAGGTGCCATCAATAAATAATTCATGAAAGAATCACTATTCGTTCGTTCCTTTTCTCGTGAAAACCACCCAAAATACTTTGCCACCCCGTACACCAGGGTGGGGGTCTTTCCATTGCAAGAGCTGCATTGAGTTCACAATTGTAAAGCACTGCTTGTTAAGTATTCATAAACATAATTGGTATTTGAAATAACCCGAAAAAGGAATTTAGTGAAACAGTAATTGAGTTTTCCAAAGACATTTTTAACTTTGATAAACTTTCCATCACCAAATATCTCTATAAACAGCCTGCTCGGCATAGATGTGCTGCTTAAAACATATTTCTTAAACACGGCAACAGCTCATGATAAATCAGACTTGTTGCAGTTGACTCAAACATTGATGAAAAACAACTTCACGTTTTGTCATGAGAGACAAAAATCTCCAAGCTGAAGTTGAAGTATTCATTTATCTAATGCAGTAGTTACTGTCATTTAATATTTCTGCCTGTCACAAAACCTATTCTATAACAACTAAGCAAAACACTAAACCGTTTAAGTGCAAAACTGCAACTCTGGTGCAGTTTACCCATTTGATTATGACCCAAGGCCAATGTAGCCGCTATTACTTTAGTTTTGAACACGCATTACTTCGAAATAATATTCCTAGTCAAGGCCAAGGGGCAAGACAAAATCAAAACTGAAGCCATACAGGATGTTACGTGATTCGCGATGTTTAACCATGAGCAAGCTGCTGTAGTCCATACCCCAATGCGCACGCCGCTGTCAAACATCTGTTCAACTTTTCCAGAAAACGAAGGCGTTAGGCTAAACCAGCTATGTTCAACCTGCGGGCCGCATGCAGTTAGCATTCGAAAGCTTTCAGGACACTAGCTTTTGGTAAATGTCATTTGCTAAGGTCACAGTAAGTCATGCAATGTGCGGCCCTCATTAATATGTTATTCAATGTGCGGCCCTGGTTGAGATAGTGACATGATTCTTGGCTGAACAACCAATTGGGTTGGGCATAGCTGGGCTGAACAATAGCCGTATTGAATTGTTTTGGTTGAACGCCATAAAATAGGACGGAATCTAGGCATTCAAAGGCTAAACTTCGGCAACACTGATCCAAAATCAGCGCAAAACAACGAGAACTGTAGTTGCTTCCGAAGCATTTGCTCTTGCACAACTCTTCTTTGGTTACCGATTAAGCCAACGCAGCGAGTAAGAGTTACCTAGCTCTTAAATGTTAATAGCTCACCCCTCTTCCGCTACTCTGTGAAAAATGTGCGACACTGCCGCTATCGCTACTGTACAAGTAGTTCGCCACTGCCCACCTTTGGTTCTGTGTTCTAAAGCTTGATCGGTCTTGCGGCAGTTCTAGGTTTGAGCGATCAACAACTTACTAATATGCGGTTAGAACATGATGTGTCCTTTGATATGTGAAAAATATGTTGTTATTTTATGCCGCTCCGACGAATAGCTACGCTGCCTTTAGCAAGGTTGGCACGCTTCAAAGAGGGTTCTGATTGTAGTGAGTCTTTCCGAAAAGTTTCAAGAACAATCGAAGCTTTTACTTGCGTCATTTTGTTGCATCCATTTGCATACACACTTGTACGTATAAAAGGCGAAATTACTGCAGTGCGTTGAGCATCTTTTCCCAATCAGTTTCATTATTTTTGAAAACGCAACATGACTATCTTATTGAGCAACAATCATCAAAGAAGTCCGCAACTGTAGCCTTGAAAGGTGAAATTCAAAAAGAACGTTGATATAAACTACAGCAATTGTAGATAACGGCACAAAACTACGATTGCATCCTAATAATTAAATGATTGCAATTTGGCCAGCACTGCTACCATCTATCTGGACCTTAAAAAACATGCTCTTGCACACCAAACCGTTTCCTAGCTTAAAATTTTAAACGAAAAATTGCTACCGAAGTTGGATGACGCTCTGGGCAAGAAACAAGTTTGGCGTCCCCATGTTCGAACCTAAGGGTCTTTCGGAACTAAATGTGCTCATGTAGTTTGAAGAGAGTACTTACAACATTGTTATTGAAGAGAGTACTTACAACATTGTTGGGCTTTTCGGCGACCGGGGAATTGCACCCCCCATCGTAACGCCCCTGGTTGTGCATGCGCTGTGTGCACTGGAAAATCGTGGAATAGCTAATAATCGTACATTTCACTGTTGATTGAGTCAATCATTTCAGCATACAAGCTTTCAAATGCTCCTGCAACAAGCGTTAGCTACTGCAAACCACTGATGTACAGATTCTGCTACGTATATGTCATGGTTGTCGGTAAAACGCACAATGCCGGCCAATGGTGCGCTCGGACCAGAAGGACAACGTTTGTATCTAGTTACATTTGAAATGGATTATACTTCCATATTCGCTGTTGCTTCTTTACTGCTAAGCCTCTTGAAGTCAGAATTCCAATTACATAGGAACATGGGCGTACGGGAAGTCATTTTACTGGGGGGCGGGGCGGAAAAATTTGCCATGAAAATAACAATTTGGCCTAAAAATAAACAATTTGCCCTGAAACTAACTTGTTTAGTTTAATCCGAATTGGGCCTGAAACCTCTTGTAAATCTGTTCTATACAGTTGAAATCGTTTATAACGGCTTCGTTTGTAACGTCAATTCGCCTATAACGTTGCATTTTGTTCAGTGCCGATGGCATTTTCTGCATGCATTTCAATTCGCTCACAACTATAATTCGGCAATAACGTTCTTTAAACAATTCCCTAGAGGTGCCGTTGTGGGCAAATTCTGTACTTGCCTTGCTTGTTAACTCAAGGGAATGAAGTTCCTTGCGTGTTGTGTTCTCCCAGACAAGAAACTTTACGGTAATTGCCTTTACTGGCTGAATATACTGCATTGATAATTTTTTCACCTTGCCCTGAAAAACAGTTTGCCGTGAAATTTTCCACTGTATTGAATATATTTTTTACCATTCAGGATTTTTGAGCATCTTGCGCTTGCCCTAAAAACAGAGTTTGCCCTGAAATTTTTCACTGCATGGAGTATACTTTTGCATTCAGGATTTTTGAGCAACTTGCGCTTGCCCTGAAAAACAGAATGCACCCTGAATTCACTGCATTGAATATATGTTTTTTATCATTCAGGATTTTTGAACATCTTGCGCTTGCCCTGAAAAACAGAGTTGACCTGAAACTTTTCCATGTATTGAAATATTTTATATCATTCAGGACTTTTGAGCAACTTGCGCTTGTCCTGAAAACAGAGTTTGCCTTGAATTCACTGTACTGAATATATATCTTTTACCATGCAGGATTTTTGAGAAACTTGCGCTTGCCCTGAAAAACACAAGTTGCCCCGAAATTTTTCACTGTATTAAAATATTTTTTATCATTCAGGATTTTTGAGCATCTTGTGCTTGCCCTGAAAATTTTCAAGACAGGGGGGAGCGCCTCCCCTCCCCGCCTCGTACGCCTATGCATAGGAACTTGTGTCTACAGTTCCGGAGTGCTTTATGATATCTCTCTATTTAATTCTGGTATTAGATTTATCGCGAACACACTGAGAAGAACTGCTCATTTGTGCTTTAAAAATGTTCATGATTATTCATAAACACTGTTTGATGCATGATGTCATCTTTGACATTTACTTTTTAAGACACTTGCTGTTTGACACCAACCATTTTATGCACTTGTTTTTAAACAATTATCCAACCATCTTCCGTTGGGAATAGTGATATTGCCAACCAGGCAATACTAAATCGAGTAGTTGTGATTCGGTTTAAAGGATGCGAGATTCGATTTTAACGAATGCGAGCACTCACTGTTGTTTGACATGCTTTGCTGGTTGTTAAAAGGCTTTCGTCCCTATTTATGCGAAGCACCTGCTTTGAGCTGAGAGCATCTCATATTTATTCGTAGTATCATGAAGTGATCGAAGTAGAAGGCAAACACCACGTCCATCTGTGCAATCCCGAAGTCGTTGCGGATCATATCAAGCGATTCCTTCTTCGTCCGAAACGATTCGGACTCGCGAAGTCTTCTGTTACTTCAAACTTGTGAATGGTGCATTTTGTTACCTCAGAAGTCGTTTTTCTATGCAATATATTAGTTTATGCTTTTTGTAACAATTTGTAGAAGTTGTTTCTAATTGCTTTTGATTGCGCAATGCAATGTTGATGTGGAATTTCATCTGTTCCTTTTTCCCCGAAGCTTAACAGCTTTTGTCATTGTGATTCGCTTCGCAAGTTCCGAACGTCATTTTTTTCCTGTTCTCGACAATTGTTTTGTTCCCTTCACGAGAATACAGGTTGCTCTTGGGGGCCTAAACCATATTAGAGGAAATCGTCCCAAAAAGTTGTATAAATCAATGTTTCTGCTTCTGTCTTTTTCTTCAGAAAGTCACAAATAACAGGGAGTGTATTTTTTATCAAACCCAACTGTCGCAACAACGTAAACGCTTAGTTTGTCAGGAGTCATGTTCAACAAGTTGCTAAAAAATGCGTTTTAGCGGAATCGTTCAAAATCAGCTCTGATATATCAAATCAAGGGCGGATCCAGCCAGCAAGTTTAGGGAGGGAGATTTCAGTAATATTTGGCAGTCAAGTCTCATTACGAGTTCACTACTGCAAGAGACATCAAATATACTTCACAACACTGCTGTGACAAAACAATGGACGTCAAAATGCCAAGACAATGGACGTCCAATCGACTTCTTTGTCGCGAATGCTGTTTCCCGAATTGTACAAAGTTACGGTGAAAAAACCTACGAACAGGTTTTAGGGGTCGATCGCCCTCCCCCCGGATCCGCCCATCTAACTACCAGTCATGTCGGTTTACATGCTGTTGCGTCTTCTTTATACCGAGACCTGATGTGGGCACTGGCACCACTTCCGGTTGCTGTTACGAAAAGCTCGTCTGTATGGTTTACTGCTGCATCTTTTTCGTGTTATAACTTCAATGTTCTTTTAGTTTTTAATTATGCCCTTTAAATTTGCGATAAAAAGGAAAGCTGCTCTGCGCAAATGTGAATACGTTACCGAAACAGTGGTTTTTACGGCAATCAGTTGTGTTGTTGAACAACACGGAAGATTGCAGTGCTGTAGATGCCGTATTATTTTCCTTCGCCTTAGTTGGAAAAGCATTTGTTGTGACCGTCTGCTCCTTGACGGCTATTCTGTCAAATCATGCTGGATGAAGTGTGGAAGAAATTGTTATAGCTGTGGGCGAAACCAGTATCCTAACTTGATTCCTTAAATTGCGTAATTTCTCTTCCAAGATTTACGAAGTTTATTGAAAGGTCATAGCCTACTCAAACGCTAAACATTTTTTGACCTGCTAAGCTGTGGTAATAACTTGGAAAACGCAAATAGCCAGCGTTTAGGGTCGTTCTGGAGTTTTTTTTAGATAAAGTAAACGTTTGGTCATAGTGGAATTACGCTACACTGAAAATGACCTGCCGCAAAACCATAAATCTTCAATGCGATAATCATGATGTGAACGAATCGTGTTTGTGCAACATGAGAAAGTTAAACCAACTCTATAAGACTATCCGAAATCTATCCGAACTTACTCGCGCATGAGGCCCCGGGAAAAAGAGTAGTCTTTTCAGTGCTGTTCATCATGAATCCTGAGGAAAGGACAGTTTCATCTCACTGTTGCTACCCATCCTTCAGAACTCTTACTATTCGACTCCGCAAAGAATTCAGTGTTGAAAAGGGTGATTGACAAAACCTGCAGCTGTCCACAAAGCTCAAGGCACTCTGGATATGTCTGTAGTTCAAGTGTCATTGATCAGTGCATACCTAGTCAGATAACCTGAACACTTTTTGCGACAGACTTTCCCCTACAAATTTTCTGCGACTGTTGGTACATTGTATTTTCCTCTACCACGTTGCCATTACACATTTTACTTCTCATATGGCATTAATAATTTGCATTAATTGAACCATAACAAATATATATACTAAAAATGTGTGAATAATGCATAAACTTATAAAGCTGAACATGGTTAGGATCCAATTAAGTTCTAAGCAGGTTAAATATGCAAAACTGTACATGTAAATCTTAGCAGTACATACAATCAGCCAACGTAACGCTGATAAAGGCTGTGCAAATGGTCTGAGGTAGACATGGCAAAGTAATTAATCACAACATTCAAAACAATAAACTGAAATATCTGTAAGTGCAGCTAGCATACATGTCTGCCTTGTTAATAAGGACCATTCAATTCTTGAAGCTTCCACTAGTTCTACAGAACTCAAAAAAGGTTCCAAAACAGCCTTATACATTCATCTCAAAATGTGGCTTACAGGATGAGAAATCAATTAAAAGTGACAACATTCATGAAAACAGTGTAACACATAACCTGCCATGATTTTAAAAAACAAAGTCTCCCAAAGAGCAACATCACGGAACACTAAAATGAAACTATGCAATAATATTTTTTACGTGTTCTGTCTTGATATAATTTTGACGTAGGCCTACGTAAATATCGTTTATGAAAGCTTGTAATTACAGTTTGGTTTGGGGTTTGCGCTTTACAAGCAATCCAAGTAAAGTTTTGCTCTGGGCACCTAATGGTGAGAGGGTAACTCTGCAGCTTTTCATGAAACACATTCGTAATTTGTATATTGAAATTGTATTGTACACCCAAAAACGCAATCATACATGTGAATACATGCATGTGCGTTCAAGGTTCGCCTTGAACAAAAGCCAGTGTAATATTGCTCATACCTGACCGTTCAAAGGTTCGCCTTTAAATTATGCTTGTCCCGCACATTTGCCAATTTATTCAAGGATTGCCTTGAATCACGTTTATCTTTCGCATTCGCCAACGTTCCTCTCGAGAATCGTCTCGAGTTATGCCTTTCGCACGTTTTTGCCGTCGTGCATCTCTACAATCGTCTCGAGCCGTGCCTTCTCTCTTTTGCCGTCGTTCATCAGGAGAATCGTCTCGTGCTGTGCCTTCTCTCGTCTTTGACAGGATTCGCCTGTTTAGCTTTCTTATAAGAGCAGTACCTCTCCTTTTAACTTTTTTGGTTATAACTCGCCAACTGCTATAGCTAGAGAGCTGTTTAATCCATCTACGGATGTGGCAAGTCTTTTAGTTTCGATTTAGGAAAAATTGTTTAATTTGGGTTAGGGGTTCTCCTCGGAGGACCTCGCCAAGTTGGGGTGTTTTTGAATTTTTGAGCAATTTTGACTGGCCCTGGACGCCAATGCAATGTGACAAATTTTTGGATCAAACCTTTTTTGGAAACTACATGATCTCCCGCGTCTATACAGCCCATGATTGTCCTTCTAGCATGTCTGGAACCAAAGTTATGGCCCAAAAAAACATTTTGCCCCAAATTCAGGAAATGCATAAATCGCCCACTGGTGGCTACCGTAGCGTGCGATAACTCGCCGCTAGAATGTGATAGCGAGCTATTCGATCCCTCGAAAACTCGTGAAGTCTTCCAATTTGCACTGAAAAAAAGCCTTTTAAAATTTGGGTTTGGGTTTTCGGTGGGTGTCGTTAGAAAAAGGGTAGGTTTTGTTTTTTTTGGTTATCCTTTTAGGAAGTCATCACCCGGACAATGAGCCGAAAATGTGGCTCAAAATTTTGTTGTATTCTAGGCTGGAATATGGATCTTTAGAGCCCCTGATGGACTTCCTCGCGTTTCTGGCGGTGATGTGCCCGAGTCATTTTTGTCAGAGTCACGTGTCCTTCCAGTCACAGTCATCTGAAATTTTGTCGAGTCATGATTTGGTCGAGTCACTTCCGGTCATTTGTTTACAACCTCGAGTGATACAAAATTTCAAACTTTCGTATATATTTTTGGCCAAAGGCGCAGCCAGGGGGGGGGCTGAAGGGGCTCAAGCACCCCCCTTAGCGATCAGAATATTGATGTTTATTTCTTAGTGTTTCACCAACATTGTACTGTAAGTCGAGATCAGGTGCA
>JGI24158J21664_10002857_pt1 | contig 21319 bp, 15 predicted proteins | sample Ectturendosymbi3_FD_21664 | JGI IMG/M metagenome (IMG submission 21664)
GGGGGCCAAACGTAAAATGGGGGGCACCGATTTCAAATGGGGGGGGCGGGCACCACTGGTCCCCCCGCTGGCGACGGCCCTGTGTGATATCCACACCGGGACATGGATGGTAGCAAAATTAAAGTTTTTCTACAAAAGCAATATTTTCTCAAAGTTTCGTCCAAATCAGCTTTAACCGTGTAGCTGCCCACATTTTGAAATGCTTTAAATTCTCCATGCCTATTAGCATCGTAGCATTTTACAACTTCACCAGCCAAATATTATTTGGAATTTTAAAAAATTCGTGTACATTGTCATCAAAAATCAAAACTACGAATTGAAATGACCATGCCAAGAAGTGCCATCTTGGAAAATCAAACTCTCCTGTTTTTGTAGATATAAATGTGATTTTTGTCAATTTGCTACTTCAAGTTACTTCACAGCTTGTGAGAGCGCAACTTCTGTTTAAAAAGCGAGTAAAGGCTTTTCAATAAACATGCATTTCAAATTTTGTGCGCGATTTTCGAAAAACAACTATAAAGCATGTTGCCCAAAATAACTAATTTAAATAGAGTGAAAGGGATTTGCTGCTAATGCATGTCTGTTAAATTCATTGCTTTGACTGTGATTGTTCAACCGTTTATAGGCCTGGCTATTATTGCGTGTATGATTAATTATTATTTTACTGTACATAACATATGTATCATAGTAATGATTGCAAGGTTATTTATTATCTGATATTTCATGTAATTCAATACAGTAAGCAAAGAACTTTTAATGATCTGTCGTAGATGTTTAGGTAGTTCTGTGTTTGTGATTAGTTGCAATAATCACCAAATAATGAACAGCAAAGAGCTGCCGAACATAAAACTGTTCGTTTGACTCCATCAACCCCTGGGAGATTCTGACACTCATTGTTATCATCCAACAAAGGGAGCGTTTTTTCCTCTTTCTAGTAATCGCTTCAGTTTTTGCACTCACGTTTCCCTGGAAGTCTGCATCCAGAGATATTTTAACAAATGGGTGATTATTAACCAACTCATGTACCCGTCAACTTGTTCAAGAAGCACTTTTTAGCTTTTTAATATTCATATAAACTTACGTTAGTATGTCTTACACGATTAAAAGATAATGTCGAAACGTTTTTCACTTGAAAAAGTTGTTTTTCAGACTGAGCGAATTATTTCAACCCTACTTAGGGATAAAAGAAAATCTAACACCGTTGGTACCACAACCCTAATTGGCCAAATATTGTTGCCACCATAATCGAGGCTTAAGGAGACGTTTTAGGAGCCCAGGAGCGTTTCTCAACAACTCAGAAATTATTCTCAAACTCAACTGACCAGAAAAAACAAACTTGTATTTCGAAATATTTTATATTCTCAAAATCAAACATAATCTCTCTTGCAAAATGGTAACCAAAACGGCAGGAAAAATGCGGAAATTTAGCTAGTAGCCTTTATTGGCGGTCGATCAAAGATCAAAATAATATTCTGCTCGAAGCTTTCGTTTCTACATGCAACAGAATAAACTATTTTGAGACATGAAGATATGTGTTTCCAAAGATATTTCGCATTTCACTGCTACCTATGGTGCAGAGGCCCAAAAAAGGGCAAATGATAATTACGAAGACAAGTCCGATCACAAACATGTGAAATTGTATGCAGTACTGTTCTAACACGTGCAAATTCTATTTTGAGCACAGTTTGCGCACTGTAGCTTGTCAAACTTCCTAATGATTTACCGAATCAGCTTTCTTGTTGCACGTCGAGTAGGGGTCGAATATGGGGCAACGTCCCTTTACTCGAAAAATACGGAACTTATGCAAATTTCGAGAACACTGCTNGACAGAGCGCATTGAAAATNTCAGCTACTAAAGGAAACAGCCTTAATTCTAAGTATGTNTAGAATTAACTTGAAGAAACGACTTTCCCAAACTGGGCAGGTGTACCTGAACCGAGCTAGGTTTGTAACAACAACACTGACATTTCTGTCCTCTAAAATTTCATCGGCAGTACAGTGGCAGTGTTTCAGTATACTGAAACTTTGCGCCCAACGAAACCAGCGAAGTTTGTTCAATTGGCGAATCAGTCCACGTAATTTAACCAAAATTATGAACTGAAGAGAAATTTTGTGTTGCACCACGACACGGCCCTGAAGCAAAGATGCTTTACGTCTTGATTTAATATCATGTTCTGTTTTGTTGAAGGGCCGTGTCGGTGGGAAAAGTTCGAAGGCAAATATCTGGATTTCAACATTGAATTGTCCGAAGTGGAAGAAGCAGCACATTTGAAATCTGTTGTTGTGAATAAAGTGGCGAAGAATTATCCTTCCATACCTCCTGATGTTAAAGTAAAAGTGCCCTCAACACCGCCACCTGCTCGCTTTACTTACGTATACAACTTAACCGAAGCTATAGAGCTTTGTGACAAACTGTACCCTTTGTGTCAGGGGGTCCAAAAAGAGAACAGCGAGGAGAAATATTCGCTTAGAAAAAGCAGCCTTGCTCGGCACATTGTCATCTCTAGATCGTATCAGCCTGGTATCGGGAGACACGGCACAGGTTCATTGCCACCTCCCATCAAAAAATACTATTTTCCAAATAAAACTCCATTCATAAAATATTGCCCGGGTGGGTCAGGACACTTCCAAACCGTGAAGAAACCGTTGGTGTTGGATGTAGAAAAAACTCCCGCTCGGAACCACACTTACAGCTTTGCTGTTCATTTTTTGGTGAGTACATTGTTTCTAAACAGTGCGCGCATATACCTGCATTGGTTATTGTGGTTGGCAACCGAAATTCCAATGATTTTCCTGTGCGAGAATTTAGAACGGAGTTTGAAAAATGTTGTGGAAGTTCTATTTTATTGCAAGTAGCTGAAAATTTGCTTGTCGAAATGGTGCAACTCCTGATACTCCGAAATGCACTTGGGTACGAGTTACTTTATCATCAGCAAAGCTGGTCAATGCTTAATTGATGATTTTGCACAGTTCTGCCGCAAAGCCCACCACAATTGCTGTCGTAGGCGTATGCGAACCACGGCAGCAGATTGCGCTGGAAAATCCGAAGCATGTTTGGTTTCGGATCCTGAAGCAGTCTGCAGCACTCGCGTACAGCTGCTACAGCAATGAGATAAGATTTTCTTAACCTTTAAGTCACAAGCGATGAGCGGCATTGCACGTGGAAGGAGTACGACGGCTTGACCTTGGAAGAACCTTTTCTACCAGAAGACCCGCTCACCTTTCCTAATCTAAAAGACGCGAAGCAATCCTGTCTCGAACAGGGTGCGTTGTGCGCGGGAGTAGTCAGAAACAAGAAAAATGGAGTCTGTTCGCTTCATAAAAACGGCATTCCTCGAAACAGAGAAAACACCGTGGAAAACCTGATAAGAGAACGAAATGGGAAATTGCCCTCCGGCCCGCTGGGGAACGCCATACGCCAAGCCCAGTTGCAATACAAGGAAAAGATTGCAGATGGCGAATACGCCGCCAATAAAACCCTCTTCGACAACGCAGATGTCTCTCACGGTTTGTCAAATAGAGAATTTAAGCATTACCTGTTTCCTTATCATCAACTGGACGGACAAACGGTAACGTACCTCAAGTCTTGCCACGCACCATATGGTTCTTATCAAGGATTACCAAAGCCGCTTCAAGTCACCGTCGACAAAAATGTTTCCTCGTGGGTAGACGACCACTTAGTAGAACGTTACCATGTTCATGCTTTCTCTTTCAGAATCGATCTCCAGGTATTGGTCTGTTGGCTTAGTGGAACATAATATAATTATTGTGAGGCATTGCTCACATGCTGGGTAGCTTTTTTACCAAGAAATATGTTCGTTCTGATAGCAACAATCCGAGAACAGTGGAAATTTGTTTAGTTTCTCGACAAGTCGCGTGCTCTCTACGGTTCTGTGAAAAAAACTTTATGTTTCTATGACAACGTACTGTCATTGAAAGACAATTATATTGAAAAAATTTACGTCAAAACATTGCATCAACTTTTGCCCGAAATCTTTTACTATTTCTGCGGAAAACGTTTTATACTGAAACTTCTTTTCTAAACCTTCCAATGCCAGTGTTTAAAATGTTTATCTAGGCTGCAACCAGACCCATTGCTTTGAACAGACTGCTCACGTACAACACTCCTTCCAAATTACTTTGCATTACTTTTAAATCGTTTTACTTGCTGTAGCAATCAAGGCAGGGGTCGTGTGGCAGCAACAGAAGGGGGTGTAAGAAAGCTGAAGGTCTCAGTTACCATCAACCAAGTGTGTGGTGTATGGGATATTTTTAGCTATACTGCGCACTACTTCATTTATGCACTTTAATACCTTGTTACGTAGCACTTTCAACGCAAAACTATTGACTAGTTTGTATTCCTCGGAATAATGCCTGGATGTTGGGAAAACTTGTTGCGTTTTTACATGGGCTCTGAAAGTAGATTTCCATCGCAAAACCTGTTTTTTTTTAATTGAACCCGAACAGTTGGTTACACATTTTACTTTCGGTACCGGGTGTTCTGTCGCGAACCATGGCCTGGGTACAGGGCCGTTTTCGCGGTTTTTCCGTATTTTCGCCGCGCTGGCACGTTGCAATTGAAGTTGGAAACAAGCACGGATAAACAACACAGCATTTCCTGCCCTACATCCGTGCAACATTCCAAATCACTTCTACAACGATGCGCAGCAAACGTGTGAGCCTCCTGAAGCCAAGGAATGTTGCTTCAAGCAATCGCTTTTAGAATTTATTCAAGTTACAATACTTCTTCACTGCTTCTAATACCAGTACAAAATGACATTAGATGCATGGGCGTTGGAAGGGGGCAAGGAGGCCTTTGCCCCCTGGATTTTGAAATTTGACATTTTTCTATTACGTTGTTAGCAAAAAAGATTGTTTTAGTTGTTTCGGGAGCGAAAATAAAATTTCACCACTTTTGGTCCCCCTTGGAAAAGTCTTTTTGGCTACCATTAGAAAATCGCCCCCCTTCTTGGAAAATCCACCACTGACCCCCCTTTGAGAAAATCCTTCCGATGCCCATGATTAGGTACATATAGTGATGAGATTCGACTGGTTCGCACAGGTTCGCAAGAACCTGTTCTTGGAATTTATTTAATCCCAAGAACCGGTTGTTGGCTTTAATTCAGGGATTCTCAATTTTTCCCCATGAACACCTTTTACTTATAGCTTATTTTGGCAAACCTCGTAGACCTGTTACTAACTTTCAGTAGTGAAAAACAAGACTAAAATTTGGGAAATTAACTAAACTCAATAATTTCCCCTGCTAGACTGTACCAGTTGGCAACGCGGAGTTCAGCCTTTGCACTTTTGTATTGCTTCTGCCTATTAGCTGAGTCATTTGAAACAATAAACCATTACATTACATTGGGCCCACCAGCATGATTTGCCTCTGGAAACTGTGATAACGAGAGAACCTGTTGTTGGTGAGCCCTGGAGTGAGAGAACCTGTTTTTAAAAATTTGAATCCCACCACTGGGTACATACATTTTATCACCACGCAAACAGTCATTTGAAAAGGAAGTTATATCTAACCTTTCCTGCCTTACAAACTGCCAGCACCATGCTGAAATCTTTCGACAACAAACAGCAGTCTGACATGAACTTCGCACAAAAGCGCGGCCGCGACTGAAAAGGAAAGCCTTCAATCTCTTTCTAATCCACATCCAATCAGCAATCTGTCTCAAATAAACTGCATTTTCTACTTCACAGTCTACGTGTGTACATTTATCTACCTACAAGCAGGCCCGTAGCCAGGTTTAAGGTTTGGGGGGTAAAATATATTTTAGGGGGAAAGAACTTTGCTTGCAACCAAAACAAGGATTTTCGACCAAATGTGTTTTTTAGGTAAACCGGTAACCAGCATTGTGTGCACTAAGTACTTACGAAAAAGTAGCCAAATGTGTTAAGAAAAAGTAGGCAAAAGTGTTAAAGCTATGCAAATTGAGTATAGAATTTTTTAGAAAAATGAAAGTATAATTATATCAAAGATTATCAGCACAAATCATTGGCATTTAGTGCATGCATCGCCAGTTGGTGAAACTATGCGGATGAGATTCGGAGCGCCAGACACGTTGGCGCGGGAGAAAGCTTTTTATTTTATTCCGCTCGTCGCAGTTGGTAAATGCCATGTAAACAAATTGTCAGTTTTATTTATGTATAATAACCACATCGCAGGAAACGTTTCATTTTTTCTTTATCCACCCGAAGACGACTTATATATTTGGTTTCAAAGCACACTACTGGTTAAAATGCATGAAAAGCTTTTGCATCGCGGTCTACGAGATTAATAGAGAGATATATCGCCATGGAACCTTTCGTTTGTACTCAGGTTTTGCTGAAACCATCCAGTTACTTGTACTACCGAGATGAAAAGCATTTCGAAGGCCAGCTCAGCAAAGGAGCAAGTGCGTATTATGAATGGTCTCACGCGGTGCTTGTGTGCTGGTTTGACTATTCGCTGTGCAAGTGTTTCTTTGCTCAGCACTGTTACGAGTTTATCCCTTCTCGTGCATAGCATTGCTGGTGCTTTGCTAGATATCTGCTTTCGCTCGGCAGTTTGTAGCTCAATTGTTTGCACTTGTGTTACCATGGAGGTCAGGTGAAGACGATAAAAAGAGAACATCGCCACTTTGCCCTTTCATAAGTGGATAACAGGGGTCGTGATCAGTGGCGATTCCAGAATTAACAAAGTGGGGGGCACCGCGGGGCCAATGAAAAGGTAGGGGAGGCAACATAAATATCTATCCTGCATGGTGATTTTCCGTTGTTTTGAAGATTAATTTGTTATAATTAACCCTAGCAAACCCAACACAGGCTTGTGAATATCGTTAAATGTGACCGAGCGTCATTATTCTCTAGAGACACTTAAACGCCACTTGATGCAATCACACATGTGCACTGCTTTGTCGAATATTCTGTGCTAACCATGCAACTTCCACAGCACTACATATGAAAAATGAAACACCACTTCCAGTACACAATTGTGCTGACTCCACATGAACGAAAACAGCTGCACGAATGTGAAACAATTCACATGAAAGAGGTTCAAACTAATCCTTCGATTTTCGTGTCGACTTTCAAATTCATCAACGAAATCATCTAAATCTATTGTTCCAGATCGAACCCTTTCAACTGAAAGTAGTGTTACTCAATATTTCACTGGTCATGGAATTTCTAAGAAATGTTTTCACTAATTTTATTTTTGAAAAACTTCTCTCGCATGAAGTGCTGGGGACGGAAGAGTTACAGCCACTAGTAACAACATGTATGAACAATCAAACGAAGCTTTTGAAGGACGTTTAAACGAAAGAACTTTCTTGAGCGGTGTAAGCAGCTGCGGCTCCTTCCGAAGCAATTTCTTTGCCAGAGGTGTTTCATGTTTTTGATCATTTTCACTATATTTATATGCATTCGTCAGTTCTTTCAAGCGTTCTTCTGATAGAAATGTTTGATCTCCCAGCCTAAGAGGTGAAATACCGAAAAGAATTCCTCCTGAATCATTACAGAAAATCATTACAAAGTTCTATGAGGTTGCAGGACATGTGTGGGTAGACTTATAACTGAAGTCACAAACCAGTTCTGTACGATGCTTCTATGTCGTACAAACAAGGCAGCAGAACACATGACTGCAGCCAGGATAAATTAACTGACACCAATTCTTGATGCTTTAACAAATGTTTTGCTACTAGGCCAAGCAACAAAGTGCTGACAGTAATATAATCCAGTTTCACCTCACACTAAAATGCACTGAAGATCATTCTTCCCATTTCTGCGGCTTTTTCTTTGTTTCGAAGTGAAACTTTAACCACCACGACCGAGGTCTGATTAAATTTAACGCAGGGGCAGGATCCGAGCAACCACTGGTGTGTGTCGTCGTCAACAACTCCCATAACTAGGCCGTCAAAAACAACACAGCTTATCCTGCAATTGGGAAACCTTCAATGCTGGCTAGAGGGCTTTTATTATCGTTTAAAATATTGCTGACAGAAAGTTATCTGCTGTGTGTGTCAACCAAATTAACTTGAACGTACAATTAAGCACACAACTGTGGTGGGCCACACTGGGGCCAGCCAAAAATCTGGGATGACATGGGGACACCCCTTAAAATCGCCACCCAGGACACCCCTTAAAATCGCCACTGGTCGTGGTGTCATTTTTTTATAAACACCATCAAAAGTAATTTCATACTTTATGAATACCGACCTTTCATTAATTTCTTGCAGTGCTTTGCGCATCTACATCATCTAGTCTACATAATTCTGAATGGTTGTTGGTTTTGTTTGAACTTCGAATCATCATAAATACGTAAATGCGTCGATCATTCACAAAACGTCGGAAAAAATTTAGCAGGTGTGCAGATTAAAAGGTTTGTTGTCTAGAGCCAAATGGTCTCAAACTAACTCTTGCACAAACATTTAAATCGTGTTGTTTATTAAATTCGAAATTCCAAAATAAACCGCGGCTTTTCTTCCACCCCGTTGTGACGTCAATTGTGACCCATATCCCTCAAACTTCTGCATCATTGTTCCACTCTTTGTTTCAGTTAATTTTGTGAGTATTTCTATACACAACCGTTTTAAGTACTTTCACAGCGAAGACCGATTACGCGTTAAAAGATTTCTTTCACTGATCACAACTATTAAATGGTCTCAAGCTTTCGGAGGTTGCCTGCCATTTCACTGTCTTGGTATTTTTCCATGATATTTTGATGGAGCAACTGCCAGTGTTTATGCAGTGAGAAAATGAAACAGAAGTTGTACGGGGACCACTGAAGGTAGCCTACGAAAATTCTAACAACCTATAGATTCATAGCACGGAAAGGCGAATGACTGGTAACCACTTATATAGTTACTTACAGCACAAGCGATTTTTACATGAACAGACTATTACCCGCTCGGCTGGGTGGGCGGGAAACCTCCTGACATTAGTCGACCAGATACACCGCGGGAATTCACTTTGCGCACAGTGGAGTTTTCCATTCCTAGCATTCCTGGTGAGTGAGATATTTTAGTTTTCTTGTAAGTCGATACGATTATTTGAGTTTTAAAACTTTGAAAATGTTAAGATAAATAAACAGATCAACGAAAAAACTTTTCAAAATTATTCTCAGAAGCCACATAACTTTTCTCAGGTTGCTACGCAGTGGAAAGTAAGATTGAAGATCGCCGCAATCAGCCATTATTTCAGTGGAACTGGTGGTTTGAAGTAACTTCCAACGACAGAGAACTAGATGCTAAAATGAGAGAGGAATACTGGAAGTATGCAGGTTTCATTCATGTTGTTGTCAATGCGCAGAATCGTCTTTGAAAGAATAAATATTTTCGAAAGTTTTTTCAAAATGTCTCATATCATGTGTCTCAAATTGGTTTCGAAAGTCTCTACAGCTAATGTCAACTTTCGTCTGTTTTCACACATTTTCATGATGATGTTGATCAAGGTTGATGTAGTACAACAATAATTGTTTGAAACAGTGAAAAAATTGAATGCGTTTGAGTAGTGACGCCCAAACCCCTGGCCGCGGGTATATTGATACCGGTGTCAGCCGAAAATTAGTAAAGCCGAAATTCGAAATTTCTCATTAGATTTTATTAGAGCAATGCTGTAAACAATTCAACCCATTTATGTGAAATTGAACCCTTGAAACGAGCTACTCTCCATTAAAGCCACTCCTATATGTCAATAATATCTCACGTGCGAGATTTTTGGGATAGGTTATTATTCCGCATACGTTTTTTAATTACCCACAAGGGGATAAAATATTGCGTAACAACCAAATATTTTTACCAGACTCAATTTGCGAACCTGACAGTGAAGTAAAAAAACACCAACATGATTTTCATCAGTGCAGGAAAACAATCTGAAAATGGGAGTCTATTATTCTGAACACTGGGACTCAATTCAAGCTTGAACGTGCCTGCATAAGCTCAATTGTCACAATTATTAGGTCTTGTCTCCAAGAACGACGTAGAAATCACTGCATTTCGTTGCAAATGTATTAGAATAAAAGTTTATTACGTGTTTTTTTCCTCTTGAAAGACTTCTGTGCGTAAACATATCCCAAGACTTACCATTGCTACTGACACATAAATTCATCAAACATGATGTTTACATGAATTTTGTCGCGTTTGATTGCTTGATTAATTTAACTGTTTCATATGACTCATCTGATAATGCAGCTAAGCAGCTGGATCTGCCTTAATGTCTCTGTTTCAGTTTTCTTTTTTTTCTTGGTATTCTGTCTAAACTGCGCAACTATTACCTCTGGAAAATTCTGAATGAAACCAAAAGAGAACTGCCTACATTGTCCCCAAATTTTTTGCGGAATCTCTGCCTAAACCGTTTTCTGTTTTTATTTTTCGGAAGTTTGAGCGCATCAGGTGAATTTTCTAGATTTTATTTGTGACGAAATCGCTTAAAAGACAATTAGTCGCAGTTTTGCACAATTCATCGTCATTTATTCAAGTTTTCAGCACCAGAACGCTTGCGCTGAATTCGTGATAAGAGTATGAATTGCTGTTGCTGCAGCCTTCTCTTTTTTTCCCTAAATGCAAGAAAGTTGTAGTTGCAGAATGAAAACCTATTCGCCATAGGTATTCAATAGCAATGGTTTGTTGTGACAAACAGCAAGATTTTCCGCAGAAAACAGATGAAAGAAATTACAGCTCTTCGGAAAGCATCAAAAGAAGACAGCGCAGCGCGAATTCGTAAAGCGAATCAACAAAAAAAAGACTTGGAATTTCAGAAAAAAATGGCTGCACTACATGTAAGAGCATAGTATTAGTGGCCCAAACCGTGTCCTGTTTCTTGTGCTTCATTGAAAGAACAATAGATTAAATTCACTGCAATGGACGAAAGACATTGACGTACTTGAAGACAATTTCACAGCTGTTCATATTTAAATACCTTTGTTGCTCAACCGCACGTTTTGTGCACGGGTCACAGGTTTAATATTTTTATGAATGTTATTGTGCAACTCGCCTTATACCACTAGGACAAGATAATTTATTTATACCGAGCGGACTGTTTACTTGATAGTATGCGGAAAATTAGAACTTTTATGTCTGGTTGAATTTCATAGAAAAGGAGTTGTTCAAAATGATATTTTTTCGTCTTCCGCTGTTCACACAAAATATTATATTTCTTTTTTACATAGATGTAAAGAGAAAATTAGTTAGCTTTTTAAAGTGTTATTCCCCATAAAAATGTTTGCCGCGAATAATTTTAGAAATAATTCGATATTTTCAGTTAGGCTCTTTGTTTCGTGGAACTTACAGAGCCTGTTTGTCAGTCCTTTGACACGACTGGGTAAAAAACACTGTTTACGTTTATGCGAAGGGTTTTTTATTTGATTATTTGTACGAAACTTAGACCACCTTTCTTTAAAAAAATATCTCACTAAACTCTTGATTAATGCGTGAAAGCAGAAGCCATTTGCAAAACAAAGGAAGAACTATTGACGAATGGGTTATTTTCGCAATATCTGTCCTGTTGACACATCTCTCGCATTAAAGAAAATTGAATGTGACGCTTAAGCTTGTCTAATATGTTTCTACTTTATTTTGATAGAATAACTATGTGATGTAGCAAGCCAGAGCCAGTTACGAATAAGACCGCTCACTTGGTCAAATGAAGCGGCGACCCTTGATTCAGCTCAGAGGTTGGATAACTTTTTTTGGCAGTTCCAGAAATTTGCGGATTAAGAAACCAAGCAGAACATGGTCTTATCACTTTAATGGAACTCATAAGAAAAAGCCATGTTAAAATAAATTGAGTTAAATGAACAGTTTGAAGGGTGGAAAAACTATACCATTTGTTGTTTTAAAAAATTAGCAATCCCTTCAAAATCGCCCATCAAGACGATGTTTCATTTTCAATATGAGCGTTGTGAGGAGCAGACATTAGAAAATTAATGAACAATATCGCAAAAAGATTACGTGGTGCTGAAAGCAAATACCGTATTTTAGAGAAAATTAAACTGAATTGTTTGACTTTGTTCAGAACCATGAACTGAAAATCCAAGAAGAGCATTTGCGAAGAACGGGATCAAAGCAGGCTGCAGACAAGATTGCCAAGGTACAATGTTGTTTTCTTCAAAAGAATGAGCAAAACATGAGCGCACATCCAGTGAGAGAACAAACGTATGATTGGACTGCACTTGCTGAAAAAGTCATGATCTTAATGTTTCAAAAAAAACAACAGTTCAAGCTTTATAACGCTTGAACGTTTAGAGCTACATGTCAGTTGGAATCGAAAGAACTCAAATAGCTCTTAAGGTTAAGTGATTATGCAACGAAATGGTTGCTTTTAATGGACACATTGAAATGATTGTGCCGTTTATGTCCATGCGATAGAAACAATGTTAAACGCGAATTCGTATATATCATTTGTCAACGAACGGCATCTGTGACTCTTAACCAAACTCCATCTAATATAAAGGATAATGATCCCTCGGGTTACTTTAAAAGTCCTCATTTAACCTCGGAGTACAAGACCCTGATCTAAACCTAAGGATGACGGGAATGTAATGTATACTGTTTATGTGGGAGCTCAACACGTTTCTCAAATTTAGAGTCATTCGGTTTGATATCAGCCAATGCGTATCGACGTATGTTTTTAATGTGTTGTTCACATTTGTGATTATATCTCGAGTTTTATTAGAAATGAAAAAGATACAGAATGGGTGCTCATTCAATAATGTTTTTACAGGCGCAGCAAAACGTTCACGAAGATAATTATGAAGATGAAAATGAAAAGGTTGGGAGCATTGAAGTGTATGATCCCAAAAAAACTGTATCGCCTGTGAGGCAAGCCTTACCTCAAAAAGCAGTAAAACCTTTGAAGAAAGCAGTAAAAAAATCGTTTCACGCCGCTTTGCCTCCGCATCTGTTAGAAAATCAACAGCTATTAAAAGCAGCATGAATTTTACACTAGTCCGATTATTTCACACTTTTATTACAAGAAGAAAAAGTAGCGAGACGTGTTATTGCGACTGTCTTCATTCAAAAAGTCAAGACCAACTAAAAACATGGACAAAAACTTTGTTGTACCACACTGAAGAGTACTCGGTCTGAATAGTTTAGCCTGAAAATTAAGAAAAGTTGCAAAACCATGGAAAAGAAAAAAAGAGTAGGTCGAACAGCCGGAAGAGGGCGCTGGACAGCTGATGACGCTGCAAATTTTTGGTGGAAAGCCCACTTGAGGGCGTTTGCCAGGTTTTATGCTCAGGAAGACAGTACGGGCAAAGCTGTTTGAAATACCTTTTTCTTTTTCTATACAAACACATTACAGAGTAAGTCGTGCTGAACGTTTCTGAATTTTTCACAGTTGGCAATTTTCTAAAGATAAATTTCTCAAATTCCAAGAAAAAGTTTTATTCTGCATTTTTGGTGATTGTTTTACCTCATGAGATTGAATTGTTTTTGTTACGGAGTACAGGTGTTGATCAATACCGTCAAATGTAGTGGGCTTGCGGTATTCATCCGTAAACTTTAAATGTAAGTGCAGCTTCACAATGTTTTGTATCTGCACAATGCCTATGACTGTACAAAGCTTATTTAATCTGAAGATCAAAACGTAGCTATATGTGCACAGTGTGGAGAAACTGGAAATGCACCAGATGATTTGATTTAAGCAAGACTCATTCATAAAAATTTAAATAAAATGGATTCACCTGCATTTAAATAATAAAACGTGAAAGGATGAGTGGAGAGTGATTTCGTGTAAAAAATTTGTTAACATCAAAGCGTTAAAAAATGTGTGCATAAAACTCTGTTTTTAAAGATCCATGTGTTTTTCGCAGAACACATATTATTTAAGCTAGTGTATACCCAGTGTCGAACCCCTAGCACACTTCAACTGAGCAACCCTCACCAATGAGGGCCCCCAAATCCCAAGAGTACCAGCTCACATTTTTTAATTTTCACAATTATAAGGATTTGGCAAATGCATTTCATTGGTGACCTTTATTTAGTTTTTTCCAAAATTGTTCTCGAAGCAAGAGCATCTTTCTGAATTTCAGTGATGGCGGGATCACTGTTTCTAAGCAATTACGCGCATACCTGTTTAAAAAATCATTTATGCAATACTCATTGCATATTTCATGCAATGTTTGCTTCCTCTACAGTACACAGTTCTCACTGCCAGAAACCGGTGATTTCGTTTATAAATTGCTTGCTTTGTTCTTTACTGTCAAATAAACTATTTGCAAACTTTATCTTGTTCTATATTTTTTTCACTGTAAACTGTACGCAGAGCTGTCCAACCAATGTAGGGGCTTGTCATTATCAGGAATTTTGCTTGGTTTCATGAACAAGAAAAAATATAGTAGGACAAGTATCAACGAAAAATCATTTGAACCAACCATTCACATTACAACGGATCTCTAACCCGCGTTTTCATCTTAACGAAGCAAAAATACGCCAACATTTTCGAGGACCAAACGAACCATAAACAACGTCTATACTTGGCAGTAGTGTATCCACAGGGAGGGGAAGGCACACCAAGTTTCAAAGTTCGCCCCCACATTTTTGACACTTTTTGACACTTTAGCAGATTAAATTCTGACCTCTGACGTGCGGCCTAATGGTTAGAGCGCTTGCTTCGCGACTGGTAGGACGGAACTCAAATCTCGGCCGCGTCGTACCAAGACCAGGCACTTGCTTCAGTCTGCTGGAGTCAGGGACACTCCAAGGTTCATACTTACGAAACTCGGTATGCCTAATGGTAGTCGCATGTGGATGGTCACCGAATTTATGATTAACAATTGTTCACTTGTTCAAGTGTATTTTTAATTTAGGGCCCCGCGCTGTTGATATGTTACAGGCCCCGCGCTACCTTCATCCGGCACTATGTTTAGTACTCATCACAAGCCTTCCAGACAAATAATAATAATAGTAAATTCGTTTGTCCGCGCATATAAATTCGTTAGTTCATAAATTCGTTAGTAATAAATTCGTTAGTCATCGAGACAAAAAAATAAATTCGTTAGTCCGCGCGATAAAGAATGATTTGAGACAAAACAGTTGCACAGCTTTTTCAACGTAGCACCTGTTTGTGCTGCTCTTGGTATTTTGCAGTATAGAAACCTTTTATAGCACCTGCAAAGTTGATTATGGAATGAAAGTGTTGATAAAAATTTGCGGCTTTAAAGCACTTTGCTTTGTGAAAGTCGCTCCTCGTTTTCTTGGGGTAAAAAATTCTGAAAAATTGCATTTCGCAAAAGTCTATGGAAATACTTTTTGTTGTACGCCCATACCCCTTTGTCATTACCAGAGTTTGGAGCGCATCATTGAAAAGAAAAGGAAAAGTGAAGGCATGGGTAGGCACTATGCTGCAGCTCGTAATTAAATCCGATTTGAAATTTTCAAAGCCACAAACAGAGGAGTTTTTTAGCTTACTCGTGTGTGTCAAGTGGCCTGGTGTTCTGGATTGGAAGGGCAGGCAAAAGATTGGCAAACTGGAGTGATTATCCCCCTACTCAAGAAGGGATACAGGAGAGAATGCACCAACTACTGTGACATCTCTCTCTTCAATCTCCCTGGAAAAGTGAATGCCAAGTGCCTTGCAAAAAGATGCCGTCAGGTAGTAGGCTATAAGTAAAGCCGGATGATATCCAGTGCGGTTTTCGTTAAGGGCGTTGCATCAAAAACTTTGGTACTGATTTCATCTTCTGCAAAGGGTTTACAACGTGCACTTGATCGGCTTGTATCTGCGCGGAGCCAAGCGGGAATGAAAATTAGCACTGCAATAAAAAGACCGAGGTAATATGTCTCTCCAGAAACCCAAGGCAGTGCACACTGCCAATAAGGGCCATTAGACTGTAGCAGGTCGAGACGTTCAAGCACATTGCGGTGGTACTGCTTTTATTTCCGAGTATTGTTTTCTAACACTTAACAGTGGTGTGCTACAGCAATGGTTCCCAACCTTTTTTGATGCATTCCTACCTTGGCTCATTTTGGAACTTTTCATTCCTCCCCTATTACACAATTTCAGCAGGGGGCCTGAAAGTGCTAAAACTTCATTTTTGCGATAACTCACATCGCACGTTGTGGGTTGAAGCATAATCCTAGTGGCGTTGTTGCGTCCCTTCAATAAGCCATTATTATATGATAATTAGCTCTGCTTGGTGGCTTCAAACAAGCAGCAAGTTTAACTAAGGAAAAGTCAAAGAATCGCTTAGAAAACTTGAAATACACTTAAATATCTAACGAAGCAGGTGTCATTAATGATATAATAATCCAGTAGATAGCGCCACTGCTAATTTCGTGACAGAAAGATAAAGATGATATCAAAAGTACAGTCAAAACACATTGAAATACACCAGTAATAAAAAAGTTTCAAATATCAATTTAGTTCAACTTTCAACACGATCAGTGCGAAATTTGTTCTTGTTTTTCATCAGAAAGTAGTTGGATACAGCGTATGATTGCTGTAAAACCGAACTGCATATTTGAATAATCATCAGTGATGGAGACTAGACAAGTCTCGAGACCCATTTTTGCGAGCTCGGTCTCAAAGGTTTTAGGTCTTGTCTCGGTCTCAAAGGCTGCAAGTCTAGAAACTTTGAATATTGCAAAGAAATGGCAGAGTAAAATTTCTATAACCCAACAACTTTTGTTTATTGTATTTGCAGGTAAGAAACAACCAAAACCGTTCGGAAAAATGCCAGAGATTTGAAAAAAATCGACTTAGAAGTGATGACGACATTAAAAAAAATTCGGCAAAATGCACAAATTATGAAGTCTCGAGTCTCGGGATTTTTGATGAAGCCTTGGTTTCGAAGTTTTAACCAGGTTTCGATCTCGAAGGTTACAGTCGCGACTACATCACTGATCATCATATTTTTGTTTTTTGGAACTTATTTTACCAAATATTGTTATAGTTGCTTAAAATTTAAGGCTGAAATCTGCACAAGACAATAAAGTGATCGACTTAAATTTAATTTCATTACACGGATCCGCTCAAGAAACTCCATCTAACAACCGAACCCTGACCAAAACCTAAGGAATCCGGCACACACGGAGGTGCACATCTTACTGAACTTACTTCAAGAAAATGCTTTGACAAGAACAGGGCTGCGGAGCTGTCGTAGAAATGACACAGTTCGGCTCCGGAGCTCCTCTGTTCATGAAAGTGGCTCCGGATCTACCTCCGGAACTGTGAATTTTTATGACTGTAGCTTCGGCTCCGGAGCTCTTTTTTTCATGGCTCGGGCTCCGGATTCAGCTCCGGTTTCTGTTCGTGTTTACACATCAATATTTTCAATTGTCTTGGTGTGCCTCAAGTTGAATGGAAAATGAAATATATGAAGTAGGCTACACAAAACAAAGGGAATGTACCAAACATTTTTGAGTAATTTAATGTGATATTTTTTACAAGCAGCGCTCTTACCATGAAGAAATCAGCGAAAAAACAACAATCACAAGTTTTGACGATTCAGAGAACAGTTGTTAGCAGAAACGTAACTCAAAGATAACGGTAATTTGAACAATTTCTAGAAAGACAGTTGCTGGTTTTGCCGTCAATGCCTGAGGACTTTTGTATTTCTTACAAACAGAACCAAGAAAATGCCTGTTTGGAAAACTACGTTTGTGTCCGAGCATTTGAAAGCAGACCAGTTTCAACTGACCAAGTGTTTTTCACTCATGCATACTTTGCCTGTTGCACTCTTGATGATTCCAGCTAACAGTGCTGCCAGGGAAACCATGCAAAGAGCGTAAAGCACATCGTCGATTACCTCTCTGATGTGTTCTTTCTAACATACACACATCTGCATTAACACAAATGCGAAAATGTGTTTAAAAGCCCTTTGTTCAAAGAAATAGTATGACTACTAGCAAGAAATTCACCTTTGACTTATAAAACAGATGAAAACATCTGATTTCTTATCTCTCGCTCTAATAATAAGCAGTGATGAATCACAAAGTAAAGCACATTTTGACCTACAAAGCTTAGGAGAAAAGAAGACTGGTTATTGTGCTAAAAACATAGAATCTTTTCCACAGATGAAAACTTCACACATTTGTTTACATTGCTTCTTTAAACCCTCCGGATAATGTACTGCTGTGCAAAGCAATGCTAGGTCGCTACCAATTAGTTATAACTTTCATGTTATGCTACTGCTGCTTGTTTTCAGTTATTACCGGTAGCCTAACTACTGATAGGAAAGAGTCTGCAAGAATATTTGATCTACCAATATATTCTTTCACACCTGCATCTTACCTGCCACAGTGTAGCTTATGCAGGTTTGCCAACCTGTTTTCACGAAAAAAAGCCAGACCGACTCACAAAAAAAAGCCAAAAAAAGCCAGACTTAGTCACAAAAAAGCCAAAAAAGAAGCCAGACCTAGTCACGAAAAAAAACAAAACAGCTAGACCTAGTCACAAAAAAGCTAGATCTACTCACAAGAAAAGCGAACAAAACAGACTTAGTCACAAAATACTAAAAACGCCAGACCTAAACACAGGAAAAAAAACACAGCTAAAAACACACATAGCTTAAAAACCTGCAGCAGTTGCCAGTGTAGTAATTAACTTTTCTGTCTGTCCGAATCTTTATGTCGCTGTCCCATAATCTTGTTAATTGTTTACATTTTTAAGGGTTATCCACTAGCAGCAGTTAGAATGAACCTTGAATATAATCTTCATTCCTACTGTCCTGCTGTGGCAAATCTTTGAGATCTGAATCTTTCAACCACTCTAGCCTAAGTCTACCTCAAATTTCTAGGTGTGTAACACTTGATCTTTTTCTTTCGGCTTGATTCATTAGCATAATTGTCACTTGAAGTTGAACTTACTGCACTCTGCTAACATTTACAGTTTATACGGAAGGCTATCAGTTGTTTGTTAATCAGTTACGTTGAAGACTAAGACACTTAGAATGGGTTCATTAAACAAGATAAAGAAAGACGGAGACTACAAGTAAAACGTCATACCATATCCTAAATCACCGCTGGCGCAACGTAGTTAAATCTTAAAACCCCCAGATTTTAAGAAGAAAAACTTAGAAAAGCATGAAAAACCCAGACTTGAAAATATAACACGTGGCTTGGAACCATTGCGCTTAATGAGTTGTGTCCGGGACAGGACATCAGGCCCGTAGCCACGGGAGGGGGGGGCATTCGGGGGCAGTGCACCCCCAAATTTCTTTCGTGCCCCCCCCCAAATTTTGTTGCGCCCAGAAAAATGCGTTTTAAGTATATAGTAAAAGCAAAAATCTTTCCCCCCTAAAAATGTATTGTGCCCCACCAAATATTGAAACCTGGCTACGGGCCTGCAGGACATCACGAAATGCAACCATTACAACACGTGAGACATGCAACTACAGAAGAGGAAACTACCACTGTTAGGTAGGTCAACTGTTGCATCACAGAGCCAGTTAGTGGATCACATTGCCTTAACGAGGAAATTCGTGCAGTATTGTTCTGAAATAAATCCAGAAAAAAGCCAGAAAAAGCCAGATTTTGTCTGGCTTTTTTTAGTTTTTGAAAAAAAGCCAAACACGTTTAAAAAGCCAGATTTTTAAAATCTGGCTTCAAAAAAGCCAAATTGGCAACCCTGAGCTTATGTTCGGGTTCGTAGGCTACTAATAACTACAATTGAAACAATGGTCTTTATTGTTGACAAAAACCTGACTAATAAAAGTGGGACGAAAACTATTTGTTGTCAAACAATGGCACTAAAGTTTGTCAACATATACCTGTGCTCATGGGCGCAATTTTGTTGTAAAATGTGGGGGACAGCTTGGTGGGAAACCAATATACTCATCGGGTCGATGCAGAAGTGACGTTTTACATATACATATTCNCAATCTTATTTCTAGANGTGTTTTGAGAGCAACATTAATCACGCTTTGCTTTGTCCGTGCAGATGATTTACATATTAATATACTTAAATATGTTGCTGGACACGGTACTGTAGTTCAGCCTGCCTCCATTAATATCGTATTTGGATGTAAACAAGCACAACAATATAGTGGAATACATCAATTGGGTTTCATCAGAGCTGTCAGTTGGAGTACACAAAATGGTTAATCGCATTGGTCGCACGGGCATATTATTCTTACAGTAGAACACTTCAACCTTCATGCATTTTAACAGAAGTGTGGGTTACAGCGCGATTTGATGTCTTGTTCAAGTCGCTTAACGTTACAAACACGATAAATATTTTTCTTGCACATTTCCCTTATTTGAAAAAGCTGCATATCTTTTTAATGCTACTGGGCATCATGCATGCAGCCCCACCCCTACCAAAATCTCCATTGATATCTTCTTACCAGCAGCAAAAATATTTGGCCTAAAATTAGCGTAGCCTACTTCACAAAATGATTTCAACCTATTTTACTGTAGGTGGGTGTAGGATGTATCCTTTCAATCTCCCCTTTTTGGCCTCTGCCTACATACCCACACAGAGTTGTGAAAGGGCCTCATTTTGAAGCCTGAACCCGGATCGAGCCCGACATTTATTTTTGAAGCCCGATTTAGGCCTGAAAGCCAAATTACCGAGAAAGTTAAAATATGCGCAACTGCGGAGTAATAAAAAACGTTGTGTGCAGGTGTAGTTGCAGGTACACAGTTTATCAAACCGAAAATAGCAACCACCTTGACCAAAACATTGGCATAATCTGGCATAAACGTAGCATGTTAGTCAACGATAATACGCGGAATGTAATGTTTCTCAACAAAAAAAAAAAAAACTATCACGAAATTATCCATGATGGCGCTGTCGGCATAAAAGAAACTTTCTAGGATAGATCTATATATATGAAAAACCGGCTTGCAGGCTTCTTAAAACAAGTCAATAATCGCGTGAGTAATTGGTATTTTCGACGCAACGCCATCTCTCTACTTTCCTCACCGCTGTCGCCTTCTCAAAAACAGTATGAGACCAATCCCAGCAGAGAACAAAAGAACGCAGCTGTCTTTGCAAACAGAAGTAGCTGAAGAAAAATCACAACCACTTCACTCACAGAAGTAACCGCGGTGAGCACAACAGATCTACACCACGAAAGAAAAAAGTCATTACTCTTAATGTTACAGAAAATGTTTTGTGTGCAGGCTCGATTTGCCCGACCCGAAAAGCCCTGCCAGAGTTGTAACTCGGCACCATGTCAAAAGTTTCATTCTAAGAGTTCTACTTGCATAACGACACAAAAATATATTTAAGATTAAATCAAAATGCACAACGGTGAATTGGCAAAAAAGTACCAAGTTTCACCTTCAAAACGAAAAATATGTCCAACAAAACTAGGTGTGATGTATCTGTAAAGCAAATGTTTCGCACTTGGATGAAAACATTGCTGCATTGTGGGTTTGGTTAAACT
>JGI24158J21664_10002861_pt1 | contig 21308 bp, 9 predicted proteins | sample Ectturendosymbi3_FD_21664 | JGI IMG/M metagenome (IMG submission 21664)
TAGAAACGGCAGAAAAATTTTGACTTTATTGACTTTTGGTTGCCCTACTAATCACGCTTTGCTTTGTCCTTGCAGATGATTTACATGTTGATATACTTAAATTTGTTGCTGGACACGGTACTGTAGTTCAGCCTGTTTCCATTAATATCGTATTTGGATGTAAACAAGCACAGCAATATGGTAGAAGACATCAATTGGGTTTTATCAGAGCTGTCACTTGGAGTTCAAAGAATGCTGAATCGTATTGATCGCCCTTGCATATCACTTTTACAGTAGAACACTTCAGTTTTCATGCATTTTATAAGTGTGGGTTAAAACGCGATTTGATGTCTTGTTCAAGTCGCTTAACGTTACAAAGACGATAAATATTTTCTTGCACATTTCCATTTTTTGAAAAAAGTTACAAATCTTTTTAATGCAACTGGGCATCATGCGTGCAGCCCCACCCCTACCAAAATCTCCACTGATATCCTCTTACCAGCAGCAAAAACGTTTTGCCTAGAGGTAGCGTAGCCTACTTCACAAAATGATTTCAATCTATTTTTACTGTTGGTGGGCGGAGGACGTATCCTTTCAATCTTCCCTTGTTGCCCCCTGCCTACATACCCACACAGAGTTGTAAAAGGGCCTCATTCTGAAGCCTGAACCCGGCCGGAGGACGAATCCGGCTCGAGTCCGACATTTATTTTTGAAGCCCAATTTAGTCCTGAAAGCCAAATTTACCAAGGGAGTTAAGATATACGCAACGACGGAGTAACAAAAAATGTTGTGTTCAGGTGTAGTTGCAGGTGCACGGTTTATCACACCAAAAATAGTAACCGCCTTGACCAAAACATTGGCATAATCTGGCACAAACGTAACATGTTAGTCAACGATATTACTGCGGAATATAATGTTTCTCAACAAAAATAGAAATAGTCACTGAACTATTACGATGGCGCTGTAGTAGGCATAAAAGAAACTTTCTAGGATAGCTCTATAGATGTGAAAAGCCGGTTTGTAGGCTTCTTGAAACAAGTGAATAAACGCGTGAATGATTGATCTTTTCGACGCAACGCCATCGCGTGCTGATTTCCTCACCGCTGTCGCCTTCTCAAAAATCGTGTGAGACTCATCCCAGCAGAGAATAAAAGAACGCAGCTGTGTTTGCAAACAGAATTAGATTAAGAAAAATCGCAATCACTCCACGCACAGAAGTTACCGCCGTGAGCACAACAAGTCTGCGTCACGAAAGAAAAAAGTCTATTATAAAAATGTTTTGTATCCAGGCCCGAAATGTTTTGACAAACTTGAGCCCGGCCAGAGTTATAACTCTGCACCATGTCAAAAGTTTCACTCTAAGAGTTCTATGTTCATAATGACAAAAAAACTATATTTGAGATTAAATCAAAGTGCACAACGGTCCCATCCCACAGGATTCCCATTGGTCTCTCACATGTGCAGCTATAATACTCTCACTGTTACAAGAAAATAACCTTTCTAACAGCATACCACACAGGGAAAAACGTCGGACAGAAGCAGTTAATCATCTTTCACGGTCTCTAGAAACTTGAAAAATGCTAAAAATTATTTTATCGAAGCTGAAATTCATCAACTAACAGAATCAGTGATACCACACCAAACTTTGTATCATCATCAACTCAGCTATGTATTGCCTACCATCTAACATGAAAAGCTCTTCACACAAAGCGTGGCAAACATCACTTTTATTTTTGAAACCTCTCCAAATACGAAACCTAAAAAGAAAAAAGTGGGGGGACATGGCATATTATGTCCCCCGTCTGAAAAAGTGGGGGGTACACGTCCCCCGTGTCCCCCACCAAATTGCGCCCATGGTTCAATAATATAAAGATAACTTTATATTACAGTGTTTGCATGCGCACATCAGGTGAGAAAGTAGGCTACGCATATCGGCTGAAGCAGCACGTGTTCAATCGGTTTCATATCCTCATATAAGATCATTGTCGCGGTTATATATATAATGTTATCGTCTCCAAGGTCAATTAAAGAATCTGGTGAAACAAGGGTTAGGCCTGATTGTTTAAATTTCGATGTTTCCCTATGCATACAAATTTTTAAAAAATTTTAGATAGAGGAGGAAAGCATTGGGAATATATCTTTATATTTTTTGTGGGATTTTAGATCCCGCTGCAGTTCAAGATTGCACAAAATTTCCTAGTTCAATAATAAATGTACTCCTACGATTAGTGAAAGATATCATTAACGGAGTATGGTACCAGCATTGTGAAAAACGGCTTGAGCAACAAAAGGTCGTCCAAAAGTTAATGTTTGCGTGCAGAAGAAATCTTGGGATCGGAACTATAACAGTGCTCTTCAACAGGTGTTCCGTAAAACATGTGGTGAGGTTCCGTGAGTTTTAATGATATTGGGCGATCGGTAATTTGACATGCAGACACCTTGATTTTTCACAATGACAAGTTTCATTCTTTACAGTAAAACTTGCTGTTCAAACGTTATTTGGGAAAAATAAGGACAAATTTTGGTAAAAACTTTTTGCATCCCCAAAAATACGCACTCCCGTACACCTATGACTGTACGTGCGGTTAACTTGCCTGGAATCACAGCGTAAAAACCTTGCGCAATGTTGTGTACTAGAAAGAGTGTTTTTTATGATGCTGTATTCAAGCTCAAGGGTGTAATTTTTGTGATGTGACTTTTTGCGGTTAAACAGTAAGAAATGTTGCTCTTTGTCTCTGACTGGTTGGCACCCCTCGTATAGTGATTGACAGCGAGCAGCCTTGTGAGTCACCCAGTTGCCCAAACACTGATCGACGCTAGTGGCTGGGAGCAGGTCGGATCCAGGGGGTGATTAGGGCAATTGCCCCATAATACCTCAGAAAGTAACTTTAGTCACCATGATTTAGAACAATTCGGATAACAACATATCAAAACCATCTCCGAACAAGCCTTTCGTCATGTTCGAACTGTCTCAGTGTTCGTGATAAAGGTAATTCTATCGTCTATTGTTCTGTCACAGCTGTGTTGGGAAGTATACTTCATCTCTCTTACAATAGCGAAGCCGTTGTGACCTTGACAACCAAATATTACTGAAATCGCCTCCCCTAACGTTACTAGCTCGATCCGGTCCTGACTGGAGGCCACAGCAAGGAAATACTGCCCAAGGCTATATCGATGCCTGTCAACTACAAAGCTCGTTTCAACGATTAAGTGGTTGACATGATCTACCATTAACTGAACTCAACTCTTGATCCAGTAAGTTTTAGAGGTGTAGTGGGGCGGGAACGCGTGGGAACGGCGTTCCCAGTTCCCACACCTTTTCATGTTTTGCTTCAAAATGAGCTAGAAGCTGTTTTATATTGGGTAGTTTTGGGTGCGTTTTTTTAAACTTTTTTTGTTAGCACTACACTCCTGGTACAATTCCAACACTTACCGAAAACTGAGTTAGCAGGGATTGCCTCTCTGTGTCGTTGAGAATTAAAAATTCCGGGTTTGGCTTTTTTGCAGCGAAACTGGATGCTACGTTGACGTGAAACATTAGGTTTAGTGTTCTCATTTTCTGGATGCACGAACAAAGGAAATTGAAAAAAGATAAAAATTGCTAATAAATTAAACACCAAAATAAACTGAAATCATGCGCTTGCTTGAAAGAGAAGAAACGCTTCTTTTATACTCCGTTTTAAAGCAGTGGGATACGGAGTATACGCTTAGTATGCAATTGAGGTAGAGTTGTAGGAACCAGTATAGGGTTCTGGCTTGGTTGCTGTACCGAAACTAATCGGTCGATTATAATTCTACGGAGATCCCTACTAGTTGAGGGGTCAGCCTAGTTGTTGTAGGAGTATAGGTCAGTTTTCTAACTAAGCAACCTGACGTCCTGAAGTTGCCAAGCCTATGCAGTGAGAAACAAAAGTTCTCACCACTTTCTTTTTAACTCTCCAACTGGGAGTGCGAGAGTGGGTACAAGAGGTACACCTTACCCAGGCCCGCTAGATACTGGTGCCCGGGAGGGTGAAAGCACGCACACTACGTTTTTGTGTAATCGAGTCCAAAATTCATATTTGTTTTTGCTCAAACTGCAGCGCTGATGGCCATAACCAGTGGTTCCACTAAGTCAACGTGGTCCAACTGCAGACCCTCAGGCCACATGAGGCCCGCGAACAGAATTTTTAAGGCCCTCGAGCTTTCTCAGTATTGAGTGTTCTGTGTATGTTGCAGTAGGCAATTTTAATTAGTACAATTAACATCTGTTAGTAATATACAATATTAATGGCATAAGACTAGGGTATAAACTACAAAGACCTGAAAATTAGTTAGCAAAGATAGATTGCCCAAACTGAAAGATTTCGCGCTACAAATGTACTCAATGTTTGGAAACAGATACGTGTGTGAGAGTACATTTTCTACGATGAAGCAAGTCACATCCAAAAACAGAAATCGAATAACAAACGAAACACTGGACGATAGTCTTCTTATACTTGCTGCCACTAATACATTGGCATTGTTAACAATGATGACAGAGAAGCCGGAATGGATCAGCAAATTTTTACAGGAAATCGATTTCACGTAAAATTACGTGTCCTCAGTACTTACTCAAACAGAATTTCTGATAGATTCCTTGCTCATCCCCATCGTGGAGAGTACATACTTAACTCACCTCTTACCCCCTTTCAACTTTAAATATTGTGAATCTGTTGTTTCATAGGCTACCAGCTATGTCCAATCCAAATGGCTAACTGAGCCAAATATTATGTCACTATCTTAACCAGGGCCGCATAATGAGTGATATCTTAGTGAGGGCCGCACACTGATAGGCTTAATCTGATCTTAGCAAACTTAATTTAGCTTAAGGTAATGTACTGAATGCGTTTGCATCCTAACTGCAATGGTAACAGACATAGGCGGATCCAGGGGGGGGCTAACGGGGCTGAAACCCCCCTAAATTTTTTCAGATACCTTTTTTGGTCGATGGTTCCCGACACAGAAACGTCCATTGGGGTGATTTTTTGTATAGCTTTTAAATACACCATATCTTGAACAGGGATAGGGACGGAAACATTAAATGCAAAGCTTATTTTGTTGAATTTGGGCAGTCCGAATGTGTTTATTTCACTATAAATGAAACTTCTTATAAACAAATTTTTATATACAAAATGTGGCCCCAATGTTATATAAAACGTAAGCGTTTACACAAAGTATTTACATTACATTTACGGTATATAAACCGCATGTACACAGGCGTAACCAACGGGCCATGGCCCCTCCAAATTTCTAGAATATCTAGTTATTTTGTGCTTATGAGGTAGTATCTCAAACGAAATACTGTTGCTCGCCTAAAACCAATCATTTTTACCCACCCAAATTGTAAGCTGTCCATGCCACTGCGCACGTACGTATTTAAACTCTTGTGCCATTTGGGTAAGATTGGGCTTCATGTGGTCAAAAGATGAATAAGCAGCAGACTCAGAACCGTCGCTGGAATGTTTTCAATAGGAGGGCTTTGTTTTTGTGCGGTGGTACTTGACATTCTAAAAATGACAAAATCTCAACTGACTTATAGTGTTTCATGTTTCAGCTTGGTGAACTTGGAGCTTTGTTTGTGGGGACTAAGCCCACTAAAGCCTCCCCGTCGTGACGGGACTGAGCAGATCGTGGACAAAAGTTGAATAAGCTGCAGATCATACTATTTTTTCCTACAAGCTTTTATGAATAAGTGCAGTTCATGTTATTACTGTAGTTAAGTGAATGCATTAAAATTACGCTACAACGAACTTACAATGCAGTGAACTTCAAGCTAGGTCAGAGCGCTCAGTGACCGTAAATTTTAAAACTGCAAACCAAACCGTAAAAAGTAGCCTACATGTCAGATAGGCTAAAAGTGAAGCGCGCTAGATTAGCTGTAGGCTATGCTAAAGATGACTGACGGCGTTCCCACACCTTTTTGCACTAGTAACGTTACTTGAAAATTTAGATTTTTCATTTCAATTTATACGTGTAGCGCCCGGAGCAGCATAAATGAATAAACGACAAATTATTTCGTTTATAGCATCGTAGCACCAAAGTGAAACATGAAGATCCAGTGTGGAAATTCTTGTAGGCGAATCAGTCTTCCTTTATGTTTGGTGTGGGAACGGCGTTCTCACACCTCTTTTTAGCAATGCACCCCTGCCTACCAGCAACGATTTTTGGACAAAAGTTCAGCTCAGCACGAAATCATATGCTTTTCTATCGACCAGTATTCTGCTGTCTCTAATAATTTCTTTCAACCTGCTGTACAGTACTTCGAAAATTGCGTTACCGCGATGTAGGTCGCGTTTCGTACAAAAAAATTGAATGGATGAGAATTTGGTAATTGACTCACTGCAAACTTCACGTTTCCCGCTGTAGCGTGGAAAGATATTGTCTGATCATTTTAATGCCCCTGAGATGCAATAAACACCTTCCAGGGCAAAGTTCCAGCATAATTATTGCTTTCGAGTTTTTTGGTATGTTTGTCTCTACGCGTACCCAAGCGTTTTTTATGGGGGAAGGAAAGTTGTGCTTGTTTTGAAAATATTATACCTTTTTTTCGACCTTCAAGTTATTTTCTATGGTCAAATGACTTCGATAAATCAACAGCATTTTGCTTCAAATATTTTGTGATTGATAGCTTGCCACTGATGGGCATGTAGTTCAGTGGCGTAGCCAGCCCAGAAATTTGGGGGGAGTAAAAATTTTGGGAGGGGGTTTGATTTTAGGCGAATAACACTACTTTGTTCGGAAAAACGCCTCTCAAAGCAGAAAATGACCGTATTTTCTAAGAATATTTGGGAAGCCATGGCCCCTTTGCCACCCTGGCTACGCCTATGATGTAGTTTTGTAAACAAATTTCGCTATTTTGTCTAGACAATCGTGATGTGCAGGAGCGTGCCGTGGTCAGATGGCGCCCGGGGCAAGAAACAAGTTTGGCGCCCCCATGTTCGAATCTGAGGTCTTTCGGAAGCAAATGTACTGTTTTGAAAAAGTGCTTATCACATTGTTGTGACTTTTTGGCCCCCCGCAGTGATTCGGCGCTGGAATTGTGCTCCCTTTCCCCCCTCGTTACGCCTCTGGTGTTATGCAAAAAAAATCGGAAAATTTTCCGAAAATGATAAGATTTTCAAGACCGAATATCATGGACTTCTATTCCATGAACATTTGCAATTTTCGAACACAATACGGCAAGGATCTTGCACAGACTGCCAACAAAGGTTCCTGACGGCATTTCAGGCTTCTTAGTGTAGTTTTTGTGTCACTTCTATGCCTGCACCACACGTTTTTTCGGCGTGGACTTGTTTGTTTTGCTAATAATAAAATTTTGCTGACATTCAACAAGTTACTTTTTAAAAGTTAGAGAAGTTTGAGAATAATTCCTGAATTTTGAAGGCCGGCTCTGCTCCGGAAACCTCCCAGTAAGCCTGAGTTATGGAGAGAATGCAATTTTGCCAAAATGTCTGTGGTTATTAACCGTATTTGTTAAAAAAAAGTTACTTGAGCAGTTGGGTCTTCACTGCCATGCAGTCAATACACTGANGACTACCTGCATCAAAAATATCAAATTCAAGATTATCAAAATAAAAACTGCTTGTCAGATGTAGGATACTTTCANTGCAGGTGAAACCTAAACTGGGCCGCAGAAAACCTTCGACTGAGCCGCATGCGGCCCATGGGCCGCGGGTTGGACATAGCTGTTTTATACTGTACATTATATTGTTGGAAGTGGCCCGCGAGTCATCATATTTTTGTAAAACGGCCCTTAGGTCAAAAGTAACTGGACCACGCTGCATTAGGTCTAAGATCGTGAAAAATGCGAATTTTTCCAAATGGGATTTTTAATAAAAATTTGCCCAAGGTTTTAACTGCTTTCGACAAATTTCTTTCTGCTGTCATCTTCGTTTTTGTTGCAGTATTCGTGACTATTACGACCAGGGCCGGTTTTAAGCCGATTTGACCGATTTCTTCTAATCGGGCCCCGCGCCGAAGGGGGCGCCGCGCTCCGTCCACTTACCAAAGCAAACTTACACTTTCTATCGAAGCTGCTTGTGTATAGTGCCGGTGCCGGGCCTTCTCTGTTTCATGTTCCCCTGAGAGACCAAAATGGTTCTCACATTTTTCCAACAATCTCTCCAAATGCAGTATAACTCGCTCTACTACCACCATCAAAGTGAACCAAAACCTTGCTTTACCATCATCTCGGTATTCAGATGAAACAGTTGCGGTTCTCTCAAAATGTTTTTGTGGTCAGCAAGGTCAAACCTTAGGAAAACTCTGGAGGTGCCCACAGTATATTGTGAGCGTGGGACCCGTTGCCAACGAAAGAAAAGTGACCTGCGCCTTTTTTAACGGCCTTATCAAATTCTATAGGAAGAATGGCAGGATCGTTCATGGGACATTTGTCTGTCCCATCACATAGAAATTTATGCCTGTCCCATCCCACGGGATTCCCATTATAATACTAATATGGAATACAATTCAATTAAAATTATTGAATTTATGAATGTTTAGGTTTAGACTAAACCTATTAGATACAAGCATATAAAGAAAAAGGAGAGTAAAAACCTTTAAGGGTAAAAAGTATAAGAACTAAGGTTAGCTCTGATGTAACGAAGTTGCTATTACATGGCTACAGTCTCATGGGAAATACAAATGTGTGCTGTCCCATCCCATAGGAATGACATTCCTATGGACAAGCCTGAAGAATGGTCGCTGTATTCCGTGGTGTGTAGCCACGTTTTTCATTAGCACCTCGATCGTTAAGACAGAAAGGACTTAAATTTTGAAGCTGTTTTCTGTTTCCAAAGCGTTTCGTATTTGGCAGGTCGGGTTTCAATAGATGCAACAAAATACTTCTCGTTGGTTACTGAATGTTGATATTTCAGTAGGTACTACTACTTGTCTTCTCAAGGGAACGTTTAGTTCGTAATTGAAAATGTCTGCTGCTTAGTGTTTTAATAGCGTTGTTCATTTTCTCTCTCGTAAAGATTTGATGAGGCAACCTATCATCAGAGTCACCCATCTTAGATTATTGGAGAAATCGTTTGAATATACCTAGTTTTATTTATGAATGACTATTTCAGGTGCGCAAAAAAAGCGGTTCCTTAAAAAGTAACAGAAAATTACTAACAGTTGAGCCATTTGCAAACAGAAGTGACATTTTGGTTCAAGTGAAGTAAGCCTCATGATGTTCTTGTGGTGAAAATTGCATCATGAAATACCGCCGAAACAAAGGTTATGGCATCAATGTCACAGATTGGCGTCGTAATTTCTGAGATACTGCTTAACAAATTGAAATTTGCAAAAAGTCTGAGAAGTGGAATAACTTTCGTAAAAGTTTGCGGCTACTACACTACGTGTTTGTTTTGAAAAATTAAAAAGAAGTTTTAAACTTATTGGGAGATCTACAATCACTTCATACATTTGTTTAGTGTTAATAGAGAAAATAATTTTTACCTTCTCCTGGATATTCAAAACCTGCGGTACTAAGCGGTTTTTACTCTTTTTCTCTGTGCTCTATTAAGTGGTTTTTCACTGTAACCATTTCCACGTGTGAAGTATATAGTGATAGGGAGGTGTTTTGTTTTTGCCTTTGAAAAGTCGAATTGGGGCTATTTATTTAACCCTTTCGTAAGAATTAAGAGCCTATTATTTTGTTGAGATTTATTTTTGATTTGTACCATTTCATTTAACAATTTTCCATGCTGTTTTATGTCTTGATTGCAATTTTGGAATGCATGTTTGCAATAATTTTGCTTGGAAAATTATCTTAGGTGAATAAACTCATTTCGGTAAGTTTTATATTGTCGAATAATATTTGGGTTAGTAGTTTAACTGTTTTCTGCATCGGATGTTCTTCTTTGCAAATGCAGTTAAAATCCTTTTGGCAATCTTTTTAAATAGCATTTTCCGGAGGTGCGTCCCAGACTTCCATTAAGCTCAAAGCAAGACCCAATTCAGGACACTCATGCTAATTGCGGGTTTTTATTCTTCCAAAATTGCACTATTTGTAGACGTCGGTTGATACCAATGTCAAAAAATAACTTAACGTTAATAGAACGTGTGTGTGGCGCTCTGTTTATAAGTTAAATACTGGGGGGGTAACTGCATAATTTTAGTTTGACGTGCATTGACTTGAGACAAATAATGGATGTTTCGATAGCAGAATCAAGAGATGCTCCGTTTTATCATGTACTTGCATCAAGCTGATTTTCAGTAAAAGCAGGAAATGCGGAATGAACTGTAAATTCCCTTAGTCACGTTTTACTCCTTGGGGGAATACATTTTAGGGGGGCAAGGTTTATGTTTTTATTCTATGTTTAAACAAATATTTGGACACAACAAAATTTGGGGGATACTGCACCCGAATGCCCATCCGTGGCTACTGGGGCCTGGAAATGTCTGTGGGGGATGCTGACCTGAGAAAAAATTTAAATCAATATTTTCACAGAAAAGCAATGATGATCGCTTATGGTGAAGCAGACTGCTCGGGAATTTTTTTTAAGTATGTGAGATGCTAAGGTACGCAAGGACATTACTCTAGAACAAGGGTTCCCAACTTTTTCTGACCATACATCCTTCAGCATTTTGACAGATGAGAATGCACCCGTAAGATTTCTTTTGACAAAATATTGCAACATGACCAATCACAGCTATATCTTACTATAAGCATGTAGTGATTTTTAAAATAATATTCACCAACATATGTACAGTACAAATATTTGGAAATAAATAATATATCAATGTACTTTTCGCTTCTGTTGCCTACCTTAAATGTACCCCTGGGATTACATATACCCCAAGTTGGGAACCACTGCTCTAGAAAAACATCAGGAGGCCTAGAGTCAAGCATATTTCTGGTTTATGCTTTTTGATACATGTTTGAATGCTTTGATGTCAAAGCGGGGTTGCGGTGTCGGAGTAGCAAGGAGTTGAAGACTCTTGGGTGGAGTCGGAGCCGCATTCCCAAGAACAGTAGGAGTCAGTGTCGGATTGCTTTATCCGACTCCGAAAGTCCAGTTGAATCATTTTTGACATCGCACACCTAAGTTAGGAAATCTAACGTGTGCCTGTTGAAATGGTACTAATTCTTTTGAAACTTTTATTGAAACCGAGAATTATTGCTGTGTACCACGATTTTCACTGATTGCTTTGCTAGTTGCTACAAAATAGTTGACAGCCAAACTTCATTCACGTTAAGTAGTCGGATTCGGACATTTTAGTTCCGATTCCGTAACGCTGTGTAAAAGATGCTTCGGCGCCATGGTTTTACTGCACTATTTATTTCATAAACTGCAATATTCAATCATGAACGACAACCTTTTAGTTTACTCAAATTCTATGATGCTCAGGAAGCTGTTAAATTTATATGAACAAAAATGCCTCCTGTGGTGTAAGAAGCTTGCTTTTCTAAATTGCAAGCATTTGCTGCAAAAATAAGGTATTGCTTCATTAAGTAGTTTGGAAACTACATTAGGTTTCGCTGCTTACAAGCTGCGAGCCATGGAGGGATATTTATCGAATCAATAATTTAAATTTTGCAGATGACTGATCTTGGTTTTCTAAAGTTTTGTGTATGTGTTTCTGTCTTTAACAAATTACAGCGCTAGTTGACCACCTTCATTACATTTTTTTTATCCGAACGCTTCAAATATCTGATGCTTTTTGCAAATCTTCATTTTATCTCCATTATTTAACGCTCCAGTATGACGGTGACCACCTGCGGTAATTGTTGCTGCGTTGTATCTGCGTATGCGTCTCATCAGCATTGCCTTTGTTAGCAACCAAAACCTTCGGTGCTTCGTGGCGCTTCATGGTTTCTGTATTTTCTTGCAGCCCCATGCTAAATGTCTCACAAAACATTTCAAACCTTGCTCAAAACAACTTACACGCGTTTTTGCGCTGCTGAGCACTCCATCCGATTTAGTTCTTTTTTCTCTTAGCCGTTTACCTCACAACCTGATGTAAGATAGTCTTCATTTCTCTCCAACTGCCGGGTCCAACGACATCGACTGCGATATTGTCTCAATAAAGTTGAATGAGTTTTTGCATGTGGGTATGTCGGTTTGCATTAATTGCTTTAGAAATAAGAATTTCAAAATGAATTCCCACATTAAATTGATAGATTATCTATGAAAAAAATATCGACAAATTCTGGTTTTAGGCGAGTTTAGGTGCGAATTATCTTCTTGTCACAGTCGTTTGGAAATGCGTTTCTGCAGAAAAAAATTAAAAGTAGTGAATCCGCTGGATTACAACTTCCTTCGCTTAAACTCACTGCAAATTTTGCTGGGATAAATTGAACAATTGGAAAGCAGTGATTACGTTGTATGTTCATATCGCTTCAAAACAGTTTTTTCATGTGGCTGATTTTTTATTTGATTCCAGCTCCGACTAAGACTTTTTTCTTCGACTTTTCGTTAATTGCCATTAGCGCANAGGTATGAACTAGTAGCTGCTGTAGCGGATGGGTCGTCTTGTGCCTTCTGAATACTATTTTCTGCTGGGTCTATTCTTTTAAGCGAGTGAGGCGTGCCTTGTGTCTTCGGACAACAGCACAGCTTGTTGACAGCCTGGCAAACGAAGCACTTGATATCCTTGAAAATGTGATTGCGGAATAACGGCGCTGCGAAAGTGTAAATGATAGGGTTGATGCAGGCGTGTGCATAGGAAGTGCACAAACCCGTCACTTTGAGGGATATGAGCATCACGTCAGGAGAGAATCCCTGAAATGAACCTGAAATCTGAAAAACAAAGACAAAACATAGAACTACCGGAGACGCTACCATGCTAAAATGAAAACATACTTCGATGCAAAAATTATGCCTTCCTTTCATACATTTCGCTATACCCAGGCCCGTAACCAGCTTAGGACAACAAGTTGGGCGAAAAGTTTTCTGAGAGGGGCCCAAAAAGTTTGAACAATGTCCAATAGTTTTAAACTATGTCCAACACATTTTTCTAGGGGGGAGAAAACGTTTGCAGGGGGATTCGCCCCCCCTGCGCCCCCCATGGTTACGGGCCTGGCTATACCATTGAATTAGTAGAGCAAAATTGACTTTCAGGAACAAGACTTTTAGCAAAATTCACCTGCGTGAACCATTACCATCCAACCACCCATTTGTGAATGTCTTTCGTAGAGACAAGCAATGATAAAAAGTTATTTCGGTAAAACATTTCCCACGCAGTGATGTATGGGGCGACCAAAAGTGAATACAGTCAAACATTTTCTGCTTTTTTTAAGTTTATGAAACGTCTACAAACCAAATTTCACGCTGATGCCATGAGCAAGTCAAAAGTTACTAGGTGAAAATGAGTCAAAATTTTTCGTTAAGTCAAAACTGTATTACAGCCGAGCTTTTGTCTTCATTAATATTTTACTGAAGTTACAACAACAGATAGTTATGTGCTCTTTTGCAAGTTTATTTGCACTTCTAATATATAATGAGTGTTGTTTTTCTCATTACTGGACGATTGAATATTATCTAAGCTGGTGGTAGTAAGGCAAGGAACGTGGATTTGCAGTACTCGGTTTGGTAAATTCTCAATACCATAAACCCACAGAAACTTTGAAGGCAATAACGTGAAGCAGTAGTTGATGCTGAACTATAACACTGCAGAACTTTCTCAGTAACTTCGGGATATTTATTAACATTGGCTATTTCTTTTGCGCTTTCGGATTGAATTTCTTCCATGGTTTGCAACCTTTTTTTCTTTTATTTTTGTTTCATTTCAATCGAATAAAAAAAATTTTTAAAGAATTGCCAGTCACAGCGATCGGTTTGATTTCTAAATATGTTTTGTATTCCGCATTTCAGTTACAAACGCCAAAAATTCATAGGTCAAAATAAAGTCAAAATTTGTAAATTATAAAGTGAAAACTACACGTTTTCAGGTCAAAATATTGTTTGGCCTAGTCATAAGTGTTTCACATTAAATATTGCTTATGAGGTATTCCAATGACTCTGAAAATTTTAAATACAAAGTCAGAGAAGTCCTAGGGAATGTCTATTTTCATATCGATATCTAGTGTTCAAACTTATTACCGTGTTCCGTTTTATTAGTTACACTGATTCTTCTTAGATCTAGTCATAAAGTGACCGTCAAATTGAAACATTCTTGAGGCAATGTTTCATATGCAATTGACTGCGAAACTGATGCACTAGGCGTATGATTCAAGTGATGGCTCACGAAAGGTGTAAGGTGTCAAAAGCATTGGTCATTTGTTCGTAAACATTTTCCAAGTGTTCTTTATTTGGGATAAAAGTCTTTTGGCAAAATTATAAATTTACGTCGGCCACGGTCTACGAAGTGACTGTGCTTTCGCTGATGGGCTCTCGCTAAAATTCACCACCTTCCAAGCAGGCAAATGGGTTAGTTATTGCCCAAGGTCATGCCACGAACTAAAAACCGTATACGTGTTGCTTTTCCAGTCTCAAGTCCCGGTTTAAGGTCAATGTTATTTTTGCTCTAGTGTAAGCTAGCTGGTCAACAGCACTGGGATCATTTGCGAGTTTTTGTCCAGTGCTTGTTTAAACTTGATCATGAAAAGTCTTTTCAACCAAAGTTCCTTGTGAAAAATATTCTGCACATATGCCAATCAAGATCTTTAAGTATTCTAGTTCGAGTTCGCCTTACATGCAAACAGAAACTCGCAAATGATCGCAGTTCCATATAAAAAGATTTATACAGCGGAGAATTAATTTCATTTTTGTAATAACTTTTCTCAAAACCTGCAAAGAGCACCTGTTTTCTGAAGGTTCGGAATCACAGTGATGCTAATTGTTTTTAGGTATAACTTATTGTAAATAGAGTAAAGTAGATGTTTCTTTGTGATGAATCCAACAAATGTTACTTTTTCTTTGCCCAAGGTTGCAGTTTGACTTTCCTGGCGTTTGTTTCGCATATAGCATTTTCAGGTTACTGTACTGTTGAGTTCATATCAAGACATGCCAGTCACAGCTAGGTAGGTCGATATACCTTTTTGCTGAAAGTCACTGCAGTTAAAAACAAAGTTAGTTATCTTAGCACCGGTCGATATTGAGGAAGCGCCTCTCCCATCGCGCGGAACTACTTACACTAAAAGAGAGCCAGTACTTAAAGATTTGAAAGGTCTCGATTTCGTTAGAAGTGTAGTCGATAAGTGATCGATGCGCGAGCTCATGATTGTAACTAAAAGCATCTATTTGTATCCTTTCAGTCTCCAGGCGATACCTCTGCAAAATGGCAAGACAACAATCCATCAAGTCAACGTACAAAGCTTAGTAATGGAAAAGCGTTGTTTTGCAATCTTGGACAGTTAGCTCCTTACTTGAATGTTTCTTTTGCACAAACGAGCTGCATTAAACACATCTAATGGCTACCCGACTACTTATTAGTCAGGTTTAGCAAGCACTATGAAAATCGAAGATATAACATTGGCTCTGAAATTTTTATAAGTGAAAATCTTTGGCTATTTGACTTTGCAAACACGCCTAGTACCACTACTTTCAAGTTTTGACTGAATTTGCAGCCTGGTGATCTGGTACCATCCTTTTACCATTGAAAACAAGCTATGCAAAGTTCGTTTTCAGCTACACAGGTGCTTTTCTGACCATCTGTATTCTCTAACAATTCAGCGTGCGTGCGTTTGAGAAAATAGCCACAAACCTTCATAGCTGAAATATAGAAAATAGAGAAATTTTGTTTCTTGATAAGAAATTCCTATGGGTAGCCTCATCGAAAATCAGTAAAGATCGATAAAACCGTTTGATAGTTCGGTGCTCGCGTTTACACCAAAGATTAATATCTATTTTTCCACCTTCACTGTTTGCCAAGTTTTGTGGTTAAACCAAGGTGTATCAATCTAGGGGCCATGGCCCACTAGTGGGCCACGGAAGAATTTTTGACGGGCCACAGCCTGGCTATGTTGAATTGAGTGTGGTTTTGCAAGATGAGCCGTTTAATCAAAATCGTAGGTTGCTCTTGAGTTGTAAACGTCGTACTACGCTCTCTTTCGTCATTATGTATCGCAAATAATTGCGCCATGGAAATCTCTACATAGCCAACCACGTTGTGCACAATTAGCCTATTTACATGGCGCATTTCATTTTGGCCAAATTGTGACTTTTAGTCGATGGTGGCTTTTATTTTCTGAGTCACGTTTGAGAGTGTGGCTTTCTTAATCGTGACTCAGCAAATGAAAAGCCACAATCGACCAAAAGTCACAATTAGGCCACAATGAAATGCGCCATGTAAACAGGCTAAATATGTAGTTACTGAAGGCATTTTGAGGCAGACATGCGGCTCTTGTTGCTATGAAAATTACTTGATCTATGCATTATCATGCATTGAAACTCGAATATCCATGCTTTCTAACAACAAACAAACTCAACTTTTGCGCTGAATTTAGCCCATGTTGCGTTATTAAAATTGTTTTTATATTTGCTCTGTGCCTGTGCAACAGTTGTCGCATTGGGGAAATTGTACAGTCAGTGGGTCACGGACCCTCTGTTTATTAACTGGGCTACATGTTTGAAAAGGTTGAGAACCCTTGGGTAAAACCAATAGTGTACAGTGCATGTGTTTGCACAAGTCATTCTTCATCAAGTCTGTTTGGCTCAGATGTCATACTAGCAACTAATAATTGCTAAACAAATAAAAAGATAAAGGCAGTAGTAAATAAGGTAATTCGTCTTTTTGCATAAACAGCACGTCGGTCATAAAATAGGTATACGTTCAACGATTTCTTGGTTTTCATGTTCGGGCTGGCAGGTGAACACTTCAGAAACTGAATTTAATTAAGCTCCAACCTTTCGAGTAAGAAATGCATGGTCTGTCTCTAAATAGGCCTACAACAGAATTTTAAAATTGTATTAACAGTGCTTCAACAACGATTTATTGAGGTATGCGTGTAATATCGTCACATACACACAGGATGTACACCTCTGGTATAAAACCGTCTTCAATCTGAATGAAAGTATTGTTGTGTGGCATAGAAAAACACTGATGAAATAATTAAGGAAAAATGGATAACCTAACAAAGGATGGTCATTAAAGAGCAGTTTGGAAAGTTTGATAAAACAAATGAGCAGGGTTGGTTTCTCTTTCCTTTCATAGAAAAACTCAGTTGACAGGATACCATTTCTATTTCATATCAATGTGATCCAGGAATACCGATTTTTAGGGGTGATTTGTGCTTCAGCAGCAGTGCAGGCAATATTGAAAACTTGCCTGGTTCTTGACAATCGAATTGGCCAATAGGTTTGTCGATTTTAAAAATGGATGTTTGCAAAAACATTTTGGTAGTTTTTCTCCCAATGCGGACGCCTCTTGTTTGCTTGCACCTTGCACCCTATTTTTATAAATTTGAAGATGCGTCTGCTGAAACTTATATCTTATCACGTAGGTTCACTCACAATAATGAACTTTTCAAGATGAGACGGAAACCATAGGATGAGAAACGCTGTTACCAAGCCAAATATCATCACGTTCATTGCTGATTCGCATCCATCTCTTGATCTGTAATTATGCGGGTTATAGGTTTAAGGAAATGATAGACAAAATACAACCTACGCAACATTAAATACACGTCTTGTTAAAAACTAACCCTATGGCCAACAATAACCATTTATTTTCATAACTTCTATGTTTCGCGATCTAGATTCACAAGTGTAGATGTTTTTAAAACAATTGCAGGTATCCTTATTCTTGATAAATGTGGAGCGATAAATAAAATAAATTAACACAAGCAATGCAAATGTTCCTTCACAAAGCTAAATAATGGGTGATTTGTTCTGTACCCTGCTGGAGTGGTCCTTCTTGCCCTCTTGGCAGTTCTGTAAATCTGAATGTAACAAAATATGACGAGAACCAGAGGCAAAATGTATGTGAAAGTCAAAACGACGAAAAAACAAATGCGTTCTGCCGCTTCATTCGTCCACGCGCACTGCTTCACTTCTGCAAAAAGACCGAAACATTATTGAGTGGCTTGTGCAAATCGTCATATGTCAGAAAAGTGAATATAGAATCTTAACCAGGGGTGCAACCAGCTCCTCATTTCGGAGGAAGGGAAGTTTTCACGAAATTTCATTCGATGACGTCATCGTGCTTATTCAACCGTGGTGCAACTTTTTCGCAAACGTTCACATATAATAATAATGTATTTTTGCCCGCAGACACGAAGTCCATAGTACAAAGACAAATATTCTGCACAACGCTGCTTAATAAAAACAGACAAAACAGAACGTTTTACAACAGCGTTGGAGGCTGCATCACTGGTGTCAAGCGAAATTTCTGACTTCACGCCGTATGCGCATGCACAGAGCAACATTCAACATATCAAATACGCTGAGAAAATTGATGATTAGGGCTTAGGGTTTGGTGTTTAGCTAAGTGCGTCAGGTTAGGGTTTATGTTGCAGTTAGAAAAAGAAAAATAATTGAAGTCTAAGATTAAGTCAATATTTTTCACTGGTTTTACATATTACCGTACTGTAGCTTGTTGTGGGTATCTGACATCTAACCAAAAAGTTTAATATACACATCACACATCAAAAAAGTAATAGCCAAACTTTATTCCTTTACTCTGAGAAGCAAAATAACCGACAAAAAATAATAAGTCAGAAACTTCGCTTGACATCCGGCTACTGAAACTTATTTCACAGGTCGTTTTGTAACGGTGTTGGCGGCCGAGCCTCAGTTTTACAGACGCATTCTTAACACTACTGGTTAACTTGGTACAACACTACTGCAGAGCGGGACGCTAATTCCTAAACTGGCCAAGCACAGGTAAAGTACGAATGCATTGTGACATGCACACCCTGAAACAAACAAACACTGCAATGTCCCAGCACTCGGTCACAAAGTAAAATGCGGTTGTAGTGTTCAAAGAATAAGGAAGGATGTAAACAATCTGACTGCATCAAAGCAGGAAACCATTACATTATTAGACCTTCTGCATCTTTCGAGAGATAAGTGCATATTTTTTTCTTAATACGGCCTCAAATGTAAGAATGTTACATTGAATCTGATGAGTCAGGACCACTAACACTCGCTCTACAGGGCAGGTTGTATAGAGCTCTGCATCCAAAATTATACGCCACACGCAATCTTTGCATGCATGACTTTCTGGAATTCCACCATAATTGTGATGCATAGATAGGCGTACAAAAGGAATGAAAAAGAACATTTTTAACTGCATTTGTACATTGGGAGAAGCAGTGGCGTACGCAAAAAATTTTCATGGGGGGGTTTCATTCGGTGGCATACGGTGCTCATTTGTTTCTGGTGTTCGGTCTTTGTGACGTCACAATTTGACGTCATATTCATGTTTCCAAACCAACGTTTGGAAAGTTGTTGACATAATATGCATATTCTTCTGCACGCCCCCCTTATTTTATGTGTCACTGCACTGAATATAAACTATCAGCGCTCCAAGTTAGGATATCGGAGGAAAATAAACCCAGTGCTGCGACACAGGAGTTCATAACTCAAAAATTTGGCTGCGTGTTGAAAAAGGGGAGTAAAACACCCTCATCACTGCGTCAGAGCAATTTAAAATTGCAAAATGAGGCTGCGCTAATGTCTGGTCGAATACAAGCAGTCGAGCGTAGGTGTGCGGTCGACTGGCTGGCGCACACCCCGGTTTGCAAGATCGAATCTTGCTAAACTGCACAACAGGGTTGCCAACCTGTCTTCACCAAAAAAAGCTAGACCTTGTCCAAAAAAAGTCAGATAGCAGTTTTGAGGCATATATACATAAAACATTCACAACCACACACAAAATAGACATTAAAGCTCGTAAAAAACATCGATACAACACAAGTCCAATCTTTAGAAGCGTATTCTTTCTCCTTGATTACACTGTCGTGCATTTGTTTTTTATCAATAACAGAGATCATTTTTAGGGCAACAGTAAAATTTTTGCAATATTCTGCGCACCCTGCATGGTAAAAAACCCTCGTCACAAGAGATCTGTAATGAATATGCAGCTCAGACAATGTTTTGCCAGAGCCAAGCCTATCAGACTGAAAATAAGCAAGAAAAACACAGATTTTTCTGGGTTTTTTATTTCCAAAAAAAGCCAAAAGTGTTCAAAAAAATCCAGAATTTCGAAATCTGGGTTCAAAAAAGCTAAATTGGTAACCCTGCCACAGAAGAATTGAGAATGCGCATAAAGAACGCAAGAAAACTTTCACTTTTTGTTATGTATAGATGTCCAGAAAACTTAGTTTTCCTTTTCCCCTGCTGAGACATTATGAAATGCCTGAATGCTTCTATGTTAAAAATTGCTGTTTTGACCTCTTGCAACAGTTCCATCATGCTACATGGTAATGTAGCCAATACAGTCAGCGCTTGCGCTGATCAGCCATAGCAGACAAGATAAAGGCAATTATTTCGGATAAAGTGAACTTCCACGGAACACAATCTTTAAACATGCGTAGTGGACAAAAAGTCTGCAAAAAGTGTTGAGATAGTTTCTGGACGCAGACGATAACCCAGATTCTCACCAAAACCTAATTATTACTTTTTGGCCCATTTACAATTTTCCGTGAAATTTGCATGTAAATTTATTCCATGGTGTTTGCAATTTGCATTAAGTCAACAAATTAACATGCAAAAAAGTATGCGAAAACATTTAATTTCCTTTGCGCAGGTAGTAAAGATTTTGTAAAATATCAAGCTCAAGGGGGGTTTTAACCCCAACCCCCTTGCGTACGCCCTTGGAGAGAAGAGGCTTGTAGCTTGTTTGCTGCACCCCCTGGTTGCGCGCCTGATCTTAACCGTATATTGGAAAATTCTGATGTAAAGCATAGTGATCGATTTGTAAGTCAGTTTAAGTGGCTTGTCGGGTTTATCGGTTCCATCAAGTTTTGAAGTGAAACGGTGGCATTCGGGAAGTAATGGTTGCAAATGTACTTTTCGTTTTCTGAAAAATTATCAAAACGTTTCTTTCATCAGTAAATTAACGGCAAAGGATTCATCATATCTACTATATTTTGCTGGTGGAAATAGAATAAAACGTTTTCCTGAAAATATGTCCTTTTATTCAAATACTACCTTGGAATAGTTATCTTCGTAGTTATTATCTTATGGTGACGCGGCAGTATATAAGTAATGGCACAACTTTATAAAAATTTCACGGGCGTCTCTTTTGCGTTGTTACGTAATTTGCACTTCGTAGTGGGTGTTCGTTCAGCAAACCCAAATTCTTGCAGTTTGCAATCATAAGATTTGCTTTTAATTTGGTACACGAAAAGCGGAAGTGCTAAATAGCCTTATAATAAATACTACGGCCAAAGCAAACGATACAACTGACATCTTGCAAACGTTTCGATA
>JGI24158J21664_10002862_pt1 | contig 21304 bp, 8 predicted proteins | sample Ectturendosymbi3_FD_21664 | JGI IMG/M metagenome (IMG submission 21664)
GGATGATGCGTTTATGCGAAAGCGGCGGCACAAAGTCTCAAGCATGCATCAGGAAAGTCATTTATGCGCGATGCAAGCGAGCGTACTTTGCAGGGAAATCCCCCAGGTCTTAACGCACGCGTGAACATGGACACGCGGGGACGTCGAAGAACGGGGTCATAGCGGGGGAAAATTTCCCCCTGACCTTTCAAAAGGGGGGAAACGGTGGCGGAGGTGCCTTTCATAATCGTAAAATAGGTAATTTCATGGATTATTGTCAAGATCGACTTGAAACAAATTTATTGCAGCTATTCACACACCCAGGAAATTAATAATGGTTTTCTATAATTTATGTTATTATTTTTGAGGTCAACAATGTTGATGAATAGAAGCAAACGTAATTGGTAACGATTCGTTTGTCTCTTACAAGTTTCCATTGCTCTCAACTTTTATTTCTCCCCTGCCCTACCGCTGTTCCGGCGTCCCTGAGGACACTCTGGCCGGACGCTTATGAGAATGCTTGGCCTTTACGCGGAAACATCCCAGGTTACGCACAATTGCACATTTATTATTATCTTGAGGTATTTCTTCATCAACAGTTTTTTATCATTAGTGGAAGCAAAAAAAAGTTTATCATTAAGACGTCTGAAAACTATCGTTACCAGCGGGAATACTCTTGCTGTCTGTTAGCTATATGCTGTTCTCACTGAATGACAACTACCTGTGGTTTCATCAAGTACTTGCAATACAAATCTTTATGCGAGCAATTATTTTCAATACAGGAAAAAATTGGACATTTAACACTGTAAAAATTCCAGGTGTTTTAAAGTTTTAAACATAACACCACCATCAACCTTTGAGAAATCTTCGGAGGCAAAATCACAAACTGATTAACCCTGTTTGGGCTATAATAGCTATCCTGCGCAAGAGCTAAAAATTACGAAAATCAACGAATGATCGTTGATCTGATGTTAGATATAAAATGTTACAGAGTTAACTTTCAACAAAAAGTAAAAATTATTTTCCACCTCTTATGTCAAATGAGATAGGTAAATTGCCTGAGAGTCGTGTACGAAACGAATGTTCACAGAAGAATTTCTATAACTACTATCACCAACTTAAATACACATTACATTTTTACAAGGACGTTGATGCTGATATCAGCCAAGATCCGCTACGTTGAATTGACCGAATCCTGGAACATTGACTTGCCCTGACGCAGAAACGGTAATCAGGCCAATACCAGGTACATTAATTTGAGCAGGTCCTGTAAAGTTAGCTTGAGTCAGAGACTGAATGTCAAATGGTCCAATTCCCGGAATGTTAACCTCACTAGCCCCTTGACTGCTACCGCCGCCAATCCCTGCAATGTTAATTATCTGACCAATTCCAGCAGTGTTAGTTTTGTCAGTTCCTCGGTTTCCAGTGTCACCAGTTTCCAAAACAGCTTGCACAGTTGCTGGAACGTTTACTTCAGCAGTTCCTTGAACATTAACTGCAAAAAATGAAGTTATCGAAAATGTCTAATTGATGGAGAAGTTTTTGGAGATGTAGGCCTATACTTGCGTAAACCAAATGACAGATTTTCTGTTTAACAGGGCAAAGCGTATTTACTAAGTTCTCTAAAACCTATGTTTAAAGATCACAAGTTTACAAAATTTCCATGATCAAACTAAACACATTTTCGTATCAATCGACCGTTATGTTATGATTAAAAAGGTTCCGGGTTTGCACTGGCGATTAAATTGTGCCTAGAGTTTCTTATTTTATCTTTATTCGAAATTCTCACATCTCTACATCAACGTTCCCCAAAGCTGTGCCCGCATGCGTGGGCACAAAAATTTTGAATGGCGCGCACAAACAAAATCGAAGTGTGTACGTCGGTTCAACTGTCAAACATTGAATTGCTTGCAAATAGCGTTACGTTTCTCATGATGTGGCGTTGAAACTGCCTCAACAAAGCGATAGAGAACTTGTCCTGCCATTTATGCAGGGGTATAATGGGGTAGGAACGGCGTTTCCACACCTTTTTTTGATGTGGGAACGCGTTTCCACACCTTTTTGCACTCCCACACTTTTTGCACTAGAAGGTTACATTAAAACATGGCTGCGATCTCACAGATGTGCTAGCTAGCCACACGCAGATTCTCACTGCTGGTCAAGAGTCTACAGTGAATCCGGAATATCCAGTGTGGAAAGTCATGTAAGCGAATGCTCACTTTATGCGCTCTATTTAGTGTAGTCTTCCTTTTTATTTGATGTGGAAACGGCGTTCCCATTCCCACACCTCTTTTATAGCACCACACCCCTGCATTTATGTATCATAGTACCTGAACAATCGCAGCCCGCATATAGTGCCGGCAGTGGCAGGCGCTAAGTATTAATCTGTTTAACGCTAACAATGGTGTATTGGAAATTTCAGTGGGATAAGAACCACTATAGTGTTATTTTATTGAAGCAGCCACAAGACACCTCCAATTATCTTATTTTACACTAACTCATTCCCAACCAGAGCCCCGCTGACCACTGACTGCAAAGGTCAAGCGAAGCTGTAAGCTATACCGGAAAAAATATAAAATGTGACGAAAGAAAGTTAATCGCTGGTTTGCGAAGTAGGATTTTTACAAACATCAAACACGCATGTGTTTAGCTAGGGATGGGTAGCCTGTTTTCGATCACGGGCCGCGTGAATTGTGAAATATCGCTGGCGGGCCGTAAAAATTCAGAATTTTTTCTCATTTTCAAAACTACAACAAAGTGCACCTGTTTTTTAATTTGGCAGGGAAACCCAACATAATTTGGTAACGAAGACTCTGGAGCGGTCAACATCAAATGGTCACGTGGGATACAGGTTTCCCACCCCTGGTTTAGACATTAAAGTGGTTTTACGCCAAGTAACAACATATTTCAACTGGTCGAATCAATCACTGGTCACGAAGAGAATACCAGACATGAGAAGAAAAACTTTCGCTGCAAGCACGAACATCGGCACTTGTAACAGTGAAGCTTTCAACAAATTGGGTTGAAACGAGCTAAACTGCTTAATAGGCATGAGAAGAAAAGAAACTAGACATGAGAAGAAAAACTTTCACTGCAAGCACGAACATCGGCACTTGTAACAGTGAAGCTTTAAACAAATTGGTTTGAAACAAGCTAAACTGCTTAATGTCAACGGCTCCAAATAGACCTACAGAGCATATGAAATTCAACTTAAGCTAGCTTTCATCGAATGTCAAAGCAGCGTCAGATCGTGGTTAACCACTTTGTCTGTTGCAAATGAAACGTGATAAACTAGAAAGGGTGTTTGAGATATCTATCCAACAAGCTGATAAACATAAAGACTACAGGACGAGGATCAACCACCACTGCTTGTATCAATCAAAAGAGTTTTCAGCCAACTGTAGACAAGTGTGCATGTTATACCAACACTCCAAACAAAAGTCAAACAATCATGCGGTTTGCAAGGTGCTTTAAAATTGATATTTATCATATCAGTAATGATTAAAGAAAAATGTAAGCATTGGCGTTATTTATTTCCAAAAAAATCATGAAAGAATAAACTGCAAAAATGTTTCAGATAAGATAATCATCGCCTAAGACTTTATAGTGATGTTGAAATAATGAAAAAATTTTACATCTCTGAATTCTGTTAGCCATATTCACCCAGTTGTAACATGCAAGTATTCACCCAGGGAGGTAAAATAAGGCTTGTTTGCTGTAAATGTTATATCAAATTTGAAGTACAAATATCAGATAAAGAAAGAGTAAACAGATGCGAACTATGGATATCATGGTTCGATCGCTTACAGTTCATGCACCAGGCATGCAAAGCTGTAGCCTTAACCTTCCACTGGTTAGATAAATGTTGCGGATTTGAACGTATCAACAAGACATTGAAACCATTAATGAACATAAGACGGACAATTTCTGTTTTGCAGCTTTCGGTACTCAGGTCAGAGTGCTGTTTCAAACATATGATTTCCAACTACCATTGCTGCCGTGACAAGTGCCTGTCACGTCATACCCACTGAAACTCGTACACTGCTTGCGTTGGCTTTCTATGAGCTATAAACTGAACAATTGCCAGTCATTATGAGCAAAAATTTCTGTTAATGTAATACAACTAAAACGATTGTCCTTCTTACCGTTTACATTCTGCAAGATATTAACAGCTCCTGAACAAAGCATGTTTGCTGCAGCGCAAGTTGAGACAGGGAGCGATGCTATAGAGATGACATCGAATCACACCTAACTTAGGGTAACGGTGGTAAAGGTCGTGAATGCCCATGTTGTTTTCGAAAATCCACGTTAAGAAAGCAGCAAGATCACTGCAATTCAATTTGCAATGCACTGATGATGATAACAGGAGTTATCGAAACGTCTGCAGTATGTAGTTGATATCGTTTTCATTGGCCGTGATTTTCATTATAACGTGTTAAGAAATTCCATAAGAAATAGTCATAACATTAACAACATATGAGTAACTGCCTAGAAACTGAATTTAAAAACTGTCAAACTAATGACCAGTAAAACATGTTTTTTTCCAATGCATGTAAAAATTGCTTTGTCTTCCACGGGAAAATTAAACATTTGCAAGAAACTTATAAATTCCAGCTTGAAGTGGAGTTTAAGCAATTTTCGTGGTAGCCTCCATATTTGTCGCTATCGTAGAGAAATTCTGTTGAAATTTATTTTGCACTTATGGCGGCTTTTTCGTGTTTCTAAGAAGTCTTTTAAGACGATTGGTTTCAATTTGTAATCTTATCTGCGTGTCTTACAGTAGCCAGAAATTTCGGATACAGAACTCTGAATTTTGCTTTTGTTTAACCTTCGTAAATTCAACTACATAAATGACTTCACACTTCACTCACGTATGCACAAAGGAGCGGGGGCCGAGAACATATAATCAGCCTGACAGAGTGCTGATTCTGCTCCAACCAGATTGTATCCCGCATTGCAGTTGTAGTATATTCTCTGATTGACTGGATAGACAACACGCGCACTTAGGATTTGACCGTTTACTGGAGGGTTCGGTGCTGTACATCCTGAAACCATTGCTGGTCCAGGTGTGTAGGATGGTGTTCCCTGTGGAGGAGCTTGGCCGCCAGCACCTGAATAAATTATAAGCCTTTGGTGGAAACGTATTCAAATGCAAAAGCACCTACAATAAATCATTCATTTCAAAAGAGCTGTAAAAACAATGTTTTAAAATTAATGTAAACGATAAATAATCATTTTTACAACAATTTATCAGATGAGCCGCATGAACGTAGCCCATGTTACGTATGCAATGTATTGAGCAGTGGTGCAAGAGTTGGGGGTGCAAGGGTGCAAGCACTCCCCTTAAGGTTTGATTTGTCAAAAATTTGGGCAAAATTTCAAATATGTTGAGCAAATAAGCTTCGACATTTTTTAACAATATTGATAAAATTACGTTTTCTTGTTATTGAGTGTATAAATAAAAGTTCATTGTGTCATAGAAAACACATTAAACATATATAAAATCTATAAACTGTTTCTAGCAACTTCGTGTTTTGGTGAGTTACTGACTCATTCGAAAGTTTAGCGAAAAAAGGCATTACATTTATGTGCTTTATTAATTCCACACTGAAGAATAGAGTATGCTGCAGGGAAACTACTTTATATTTGCAGAAGCCCATGCCAAGCAAGTTCAGAAAAACTTTTATTTTCAATTTTAACTGCAGTGTTTGGATGAATACATTTTGCCATAGCCTACTGTTTGTCGCATATATGTGGAGTTGAACATTAAATGTGAGACTCATGGTATAGTCATAATATAAATAACATGATACAAACCACATTTATCACATATATGTCTTCAAAGAAGGAAGCAGCTTTTGGCCTATCTCAGCGAGGTGTGATGTACCTTGCTAACAGCAACAGCTAATGTGAATGGAAAACCTCAAAACCGTGAGGCAAATGCTCAAGAATACTGAACCAGTTAGCTTCTGACAATGTTCTTGCACAGCCTAGCATACTTTTTTTCAGTTGGGTTAGAGTCAAATTTCAAGTACACAATTTTCTATTTTCAAGTCTATGTCAACATGATAGATGAAAATATAATGCACCAACAGCTCCAGAAAACTAAGGAAAAAGTTTTTCGGGCAAATTTATGGAAATTGGGGAAAATATCCTTTGGACCCCCAAAAAATTGCCTGCTTCTACACCTTGGCCTCGAGTATAGCGTTTTACGGTTCTCTACAGCATTAAGCTTCTGCTGCGTTATAAATTTTTTTCGAAATCTGAAAGCTAGTCTTATAAAATCCTGTGCAAAAGCATGCATTTCAAAGCCTCCCGTGCATGTTCGGTATTTTGAGGTTTAGAAAAGGCACCACTTCGGAGGAAATTGGAAGCTTTCTTCTCTGAAATATTTAGCACAAGCATTCAGTGCTGCTCTTTGAGAATAATTTTCCATCAACCAAACACTGTTTTTGCAGTTATTTTTTAATCTCTTACACACAGAAACAAGAGGCAAGAAAAGAACCAACAACATGTATTCCCAGTCATTAATATGCATGTAAGACAATTGATTCAAAACGGTTTGTTTTTATGCGGTTCAGCTCCATCGCATTAGTCTTTCGAGACATGCCTTCAACAATTTTTTATTCTTTTCATAGCAGAATGAATATTTAAAAACCTCGAAATTTGCGGATGGGGTTCATAAGCGAATTTCAACAACATTTGGACCCTCTCCTTTATATAAACGTTAGCATCACGAAGTTAACGCACTTTGAGTTATGACGAGTTGTTTCATTCCAAGCGGAACTTGAGGCCCAAACCAAATGCTTGTAGTCAGTGTATAAATAATTTGCGTTCTTTACCAACCTTATTGCTGTTACTTTTCTGATAGCACTGCCATTTCATATGCTCCTAAGCAAAACCTATCAAAATTTTTAAAAGCAAGCTGATACCCAACTAAATTTCGTGGTTAGTTCTTTCCAATTCATTGTAAAGACCAGAAAATGTAGGTTTGCGATGTATGTGCGAATGCAAACAACAACATTCTGTCTCCAAAATTAATTGATTTTTTATTAAACCCACAATTTTTTATGCAATCGTGCTACACTGAGGCTTGATTAATTGGTTTGGGAATTCTTTCGTCATAATGGTCTTTATCTTTTGTTGGTCTGAGAGTCCCATCTTACTGCTCTGAGCATCAGGCTAATCCGCTTTAGGAGGGAAGCAGCACTGGTAATGATGAGATTCATGAGCTGAAAAAAGTGCGGAGAGACAATGCCGAGTGGTGCAAAAACCGTCTCTCCTCTGCATTTGTGTATATCTATACGTCATAGTGAACACTGTTGAGTACGGAATGTGTAGTTGTGGAACTCAAGGATTTTGTCCGCGAGACTGCAACATTCAACCGCAGAGTGTTTGTAATGTGTTTGGTTTCTTTTTGTATTGGCAAGGGATTTCAGTGTAAAGAAGACAGCAAGAAAGTAAGTTAAATTAGCATACACATGCCAGCTAATCGTTTGTGTGACTTCTAAAAACACGGATTACCGTATAAAAAAGCTTAAACTCTGTGTGAGGACATTGACTTGCATGGCTAGAAGTTTCTCAATCGTGAAATTCAGTATTTCGGGCAAAGAGGTTTAAAAGTTGGTACATGATTGATAATACCATGCCACAAAGTTTGAATAACTCTGTAACCTCTAGTCTAAGGTATACTTTTTTGCATTCTAATACTCAAAGAAAACTTGTGACGGTGACGTGATATGCACCTAGGACGGTCGTTGTAATCTGCNCACNTGGTTCATGCGCTAGAGCAGTGGTTCCCAAACTGTGGTACGCGTACCGCCAGTGGTACGCGAAGGCCTTCAAGGTGGTACNCGAGACCCTTCTGTTCTTCTACACAAAAAAAAAACAATTTGTTTTTCCTTATCGCGTTTTGTTAATAAATTCCTGCATTTTAGTGTACTTCCCTTATTAGTTTCGAAAAATGGCCATTATAATTTCTCACAGCCATTTTGTTCATGCCGCATTTGTGTCAAGTCTGGTTTGCCAAACTTTTTGATCGAATGATATTGGGTAGAATGAGTTTTCCTGGAACAATGTGTTTTCAAGGTGGTACACCGTGAAAATAGGGCCCACAAATGGTACGCGATCAGAAAAAAACTTGGGAACCGCTGCGCTAGAGCTAAGTGATATTCTTTCCGTTTAAAATTGAGCTTCGCACAACTGAAAGGTGAGGGCAATTTTTTGTGTTCGAAAGTTTTCTGGAGGTTTTCGAATATTTTATGCCAAAGTTTTCATTCTTGATGTTCCACTGAAAAGTAAACGTAACCATTTTTTAGACAAGCCGTGCTAAAAGTTTATATTAAATGTGCAAAGTCTAGGTTAAATCGAATCGTGGAAGTCATTGGTTGGTAAATGGTTCATTTTTGCTGACAGAAAGTTTTTGTAAAAAGTATCTGTTCAGTGTGACAAGTTTGTGATGCACCCTTGTGAACCCTTTCGTAGTGGTGCACCCCACGCATATTTTGGTGCACCCTAGGGTGCACCATGCGCACCGGTTGAAGAGCGCTGGGTTAGACGATTACGAAATATTAGAATAAGTGGTGGTGCTAGTGCCTGTTACAACCGAGCAGAGGTGAGGAGTCACTTTTTTGACTCCTGCTCCTGTGCAACCCAATAAATAGAATAATATGTTGTTCTTACCGAAACCAAATGTCATTTAACTGATTCACCAGAGCCCTTTAGGCACACTCACAATGAAACAACTGCTGCCATCATTTCACTTATTTATCTGCACAAATAAAGCTCCAAAGACTCCATTGGAAACACTTCATAACCAACATCTCTTTTATATTGTACATTTGCAAGATAATAATGCCACGTTTAGGAATAGCCTGAAACATTTTTGCTGACTCGGCTGAAACCACACTGCTGCTGAAACCACACTGCATTCATACGCTGTTGTCTTGTAGATTTGACTAAAAATGACAAATTGTGAATACCGCTTAAAACAAGATACAGCATAGAGGTAAAACGTACAGTAACAGGTAACTACAAAAACGTATTCCTGTAATACAGCAGTTCAGCATTGGCTATGCACCAGCCAGAACAGAGTCCGTCAGCCTGCCACCCCCATTCCCTCTCCTCAGCAGCCTACAAGGAACCGTTCACAGTCCAATTTAGCCAAGAGAAAAGAGCCATGACATTAATCTAACAATTAGCCTGTCAGAGCAAATTTAAATTTATTGAAAGTTATTATGCGGCTCCTCTCCTGCTCCGGTTTTTATGCAAAATTCCGACTCCGGGACCTGCTCCGGCCAAATCATCTCTGCAACCAAGTAAATATCAAGTGTATTTCCTTTTTTTATTTACATTTTTAAAAGGGCATTTTGGTTCAAGACGGTGTGCCCGGCGGTGTGACCAGGGCCGGCCCTAGCAGATGCGGGGCCCAATGCAAGATCTGGGCGCGGGGCCCAATGCAGGACCTAGGCGCGGGGCTCCTTCGAGCAGTGATTTTATGACGTCATCGTGATCAGCCAACCGTGTTGCGATCGCGGTACAGCGCAGATATACAGTGCAACACTAACACGAGAATTGAGCACGTTTGCTAACGTTCGAGAGGAAATTTGCTAGTTCTGACGAGAGCGTTCTTTGTTAACAATGGAATTTATATGGCGTTTCTGGTGAATTCTCAAGCGAAAGGTGAATCTGGCAAAAATGAACAATTCACTCAAACACCATGGCGCGGGACCACAGAGGCGCGAGGCCCAATGCAGTTGCATCGGTTTAAGGCCGGCCCTGGGTGTGACTTAAGTCAGGCGATGTATTTCAAATTATTTTTATTTTTTGTTAGGAAACATGCTGATTTGCATTGATGGGTATGTTTTTCACCTAAATCCGAGAGTTACATTCCTGGGAGAGAGTATTTCCACGACTTTCCGTCTTTCGTGATATCTCTGGAATGGCGCCTCTTATTGTTTCGGAAAGGAAGCATTTGTGTTTCAGATGCTGTCTTTCACCAGAATGCATACCCGACTTCGCATTTTGTCTTTGCACTGTTGCTCGAATCATACAACTACACTGGACGCCAACTTGTGGTTCATAAAATTGTTGGGCACCGGTTGCAGCTTTGCATTGTGATATAAAATCATTAAGACTTGAGCAACGCGCTTTTAAGGGATAAAAATGATGAATACCTTTGCGGTTTCCAAAGTAATGGGAAACGTTGAAAATCTGTCAAAAGATTTGGAAAACAGAAAGTTGAAAATTGTTGTTTTCTACCTACAAACATTTTGGCTCCCAACCACGTGAAAAGACATGAGTGAATATGAAATTTAGAGTCTCAAGATACAGCTACTTGATGTAGAAATGATTGAAGTAAGATCAGCGGACGCTTCTTTTTTATAAAGATTGTTTCAATTTTTACAAATTGCAAAAACTAACATTTTGATAATTCAGTTTGCTCAAGAGCTAGTGCAAAAGCCTCAGTTAAATGATTTAAACAAGTACTGAACTGAAGCAGGCAAGCCTGTGGTAACTTTGCATAATTCGGACAAGCTATTCGATATATGCTTTCTTTAAATTTGCACTATACTACCTGTTCGAAATCTTATCTTTGTGATTGTCACGTTACTAGTTCAACTCTAGTGTTTGCATCACTGATAACTGGTAAAGTATTAATGTGGCTAGTTAGTGTTGCACATATAACTTTCTTTTTTGGAACCTGGTTGGAGGTTTCAGTTACTTTTTGCAATAAAAGGAAAGATTGAATGAATTGTACTACAAACAATTATAAATGATGCAAAATTTGAAAAATGATTATTTTGACTGTGTAGCATGCCCGACTTAGTACTCTGTTTTTAAATCTATTTGTAGAGGCACTACAACACAAAAGCAACCTTAGACAGATTGGTATAAGATAGAAAGCAAACGAAGCACCGTCGTTTGGTTTTCATACGTTGGAAAAGCAAAAAAAACAAATTAATTTATGCTTTGTATTAGGATTAAGTTGATGCCAAGTGCTTAACGAGCGGATCGTGCTGGAAACATTGTCTCAAAAATTATGCCAATCTAAGTTGCAAAACTTCCGTGAAAAAAAGAGTTGAGCACTCTGACGTCACATAATTCCTCAAACTAGCCCCCCATAAATAAGAACAGATGGGGCTCAGGCATTATACCCTTTTTAAATTTATTACAGGTTTGGATACAGTTGGTGCAGTGAAACTAAATTTGGCACACTTCTAAGAAGAATGGCGCAAGTTGAGGATTGTACTACTGCCTGTGCAGTTGCTGCCGCTGCTGCCGATGCTGCAGCTGAAGCTGCTGCTGCAGCCGCTGCTGCAGCCGCCTACACAGCCGCATGCTGTCAAGATTGCTACTGTTGTGATGACCATCATTGTTCATCCTGCTATCATCACTGCGACAGCCATGGTCACCATCATCATCATCACGGTCACCATCACGGTCACCATCATGGTCACCACCATCACCACAGTCATCACAGCCATCATGGGCATCACGGCCATCACCATCATAGCCATCACGGCCATCACCATCATGGTCATCACGGCCATCACCATCATAGCCATCACGGACATCACCACCATCATGGCCATCACAGTCATCACCACGGACACCACGATCACTATAGCTATTGTTAAATGTTGCGAAAATAACATAGGTACCTGATAGTTCAGCCATACCAAAATTGTTTGCAAAGAAATTTGTTAGTGGTGCAACAAATTTCTATGATTTACGTTGCGTATGGTATTGTTCACTATCATTGTTCATGCCGTACATTGATTATGAAGTTTTGTGACTGAATCACAACGTCACAAAATAATCATCCACTGAAAAAAATGTATAAAGGTAAACATTTTAAGAAATGCCAACATGCGGAATTAGTTACAAACAATAAATTCATTTAGCCGCTGGGACAAGGTGTCAACATTTCACATAGAGTGACACCGAAATCTTACAGAAAACGACCGTCCAACATTCAATTTCAATGAAGTCAATGAAGTCCATCCCACGTGCAAAAAGTGTTTCTAATATTCCGCTTGGTTTGACTTGTTCTGTACGTTGTGAGATGTCTTATTCGCACGACTCTGCGAGTTTTCAGTCATTAAAGCATGTTCGTGACAGTGTAATTCCAAACTGAGTTTTGAACACGATCAAGAGTGTACTTCACGTGACGAAAATGCTTGCTAGAATAAAAATCTTTGTTACCGAAATGTCATAGGTTTGCGAGAAGCATTTGTAAGAACAAGTCGGTATGTTGTCAATTCAGGGGTCATTTGCATTGCATTTTAGAAATTGTGAAATGATGGTACATAAGTCAGATTTTGACGACCAGATATAAAGAAATTGGTTTCTTTTAAAAGATAATAGTTACACAAACGAGAGTTGTTGGTTTATGTTCGCCGCAACTTTCTTTTCTTTTGTCCTAACATTAAAAAGAATGGCTTTTAGCCGCTTTGGTTCCTCGAAGATTTGCTATATCTCATAGGAATAAAAGAGATCCACAAGGTATACTGTATAATGGTATGAAAATGACATAATATGTCAGGCAAACTCTTGCCCTAGCTTTGCTATATGGTAGTTTTCTGGGTGGAAACTATTGCTGGTCAAATTTTTCTAGTACGTTTGCTGGAATCAATTTAATTGATGATCTGGAAAACGAGCAACCCTTGTCAGCTTGGCCCAGATTTTTAACGCTGACGCACTGTTATAGGAATAACCTGCAGTGTCTTTTGCCCTTCTACTTTGCTCTCAAGAACGCGTACTTATATTTCCTACGACCATCGTACTTGCATTTTTTACATGCTTTTAACCAATGAAATTTGAAGTTCGTGTATACAGGTTCTCGAGGTTTTGCTTAGATCCGTTCACTAAAAGCAAGGTGGAGAGGCCTGCGTGTTCGCGGCTTGCAAAATAAGTTTGGCAAAAGCGCTACGCCACATTCAAGGCAATTTACCCAGGTGATTGACATAGGCCGAGCAAGAACATCAAACAAAAATGGAGTTTACGAAGTGGAATGCAGATGCCTTCGTTTTTTCCCCACCACAATTAATTCTCAATAATGATCCCAACGATCTATATTGCAAGATGCACAAAACTCTTGTGAAAAGTTCCATTTCGACTTGGGTGATATCAGTGTTTTCATAACAATTCGTAACTTAGCATCAGTCAACAAAGAATTAAATGTGGACTTTATTCCAATCGACATTAACAGGAAAAGACTTTGCTAAGTTTTCCTGTGGCATTCATGAAAATGAACTGCAAAACAACTTTGAATGCGTGTGCTATTTCCCCAATATGTTCACATGAAAAGTTTAAAATTCTTAGTACACAGGCTCCAAACGTATCAAAACCACTCCAAAGGGTTAAATTGTACTGAAGCATTTGTAAAAATATGAAAAAACTTTGCCGGAACCAGGGCAGAATTCGGCAACAGTGAAGTTTACAAATTTTTGTTATCATTTTTGATGAATATCTTTGCTAAAAACGTAAGTTGAAAGTTTACCCTGCTTTTTCGTTAAAATCACAGTATGTTGATTCAACTTCTGGAAACTTTAAAGAAATTCTTGCTGTTTGCTGCTTGTTATAGCAAAGCTGTGTGATGGGAGTTAAAAGTCCAGTGGGTGGAAAAGAGATAATTACAACCTCAGCCTGATTATATTTTTCTATATCTTTTGAAATTTGGCTGGTTTTAAAGCAGGCTATCAAGAATAGAAGTACTAGTTCAAAACGGCATATAAAACCAATGAAAATAACAGATGCATCAATAAAAGTATTGCTTCACGAAAATTAGAAACGCTGAATAGCCTTATGATGTAAATAACGGCAAAAAATATGTAAACGACATTTTGCAGACGTCGTTTGTATCTTTTTCTTTGGCCGATATTTTCATTAAAAGTATGGCTTGTTTTTAATTGCCCTACATGCGCGAATATCTGCAATTGGATCACAAGATCTGCAAGTGCAAACTTGGATTCCGCGAAATCATTCTGTCCATAAAAGACTCGCATCCGTTCTGCTATAAATCATAGAAATTCCTTTTGAAAAACCATGCGCATAAACTTGAAGACTGTGCGCATCTTTTAGCATACAGGGTATGTATAATTACATACCGCCTATGCACTTTTTGAGAAATCTTGCTGTACTTTCGTATGGATGCCTTAATTTCGACATACTTGAATGCTACAGCTTTAATTTTTGAAAGTGCTTGAATTACATAATTAACCCATACATATTACAGCTTTGCTCATAACAAAACTACACAGGCTTAGTCAAAATTTAAACATGCGTCAATTCATAGCAGGAACTTTTAGATGCAGTTTTTTTACAAAACGATCTCACATCCGAAACTGTTAACAATGATTGCCGTTTTCTTCACGTTTATTGATTCTAAGATGGGCTTTATAAGCAATGATTGTTTAAGCAATGCTCAGTTACAGGAAATTTTTGGGTAATCAGAACTTCCCACAAAAGTGAACATACATACAGATTTCAAAAACGCATCAACTCATGTTAAACTTTTTTACCCATGCACTGAGGAAATGGTGCTGAGTAACTCCCGTCCTGCTGGCAGGTAATTGTAGCTTGTCCATACATCGTATATCCAGAATTGCAGGAATAAGATACAACGTCCCCAGCCATATAAATATTTTTCGGACTGTTAATCACTGCACCAGCGGGTACATTAGGCTGCGGACAGGATATTGGAGCTAAAAAAAGAAAAAAATATTTGAAAAATCTAGAAATGCTTGATTTTATATAATTACTATGGTTAAAGCAAAACAAAACATCGTGACAAAACAACCAATCAAAACTTTGTTTTTTTGTAAATATTTAAAAAGAATTTGTAACTGAACACTATTCTAATCGTTGAAGGAGAACTATAGTGAATGTACGACAGATTGAGTTCACAGTGTTGAATGGGTCAAATCGCGCGAATTTCAATCCAAGAACGTTGCATGAAGCGCGAAATTGATGTGAAGGTTCGCGTGTCTTCATCATTCTGACGAGACACCAGTCGACGACATGTCAGATTGATGAAACAGCGAAAGATGCATCATCAGTGAAAATACTTGCACATGAAAAGTCTATTTGCATAACAATCTCGTTTGCAAGCCTTTATGTTGCTGTATGGTCATAATAGCGAGTTGCTTTATGTGACTAATGTTGGTCAACAATGATAAAACAATTTACCGTATTTAGGCATTTCGTCCTGTCAAGAAGTTTTGACTGCCAACCTACTTATTCCTTTCCCTTAAGTTGATCGGCCCACAGCATATTTACTTTAAGCAAATGATTTTAGAAAATTTTGTATCATATCAAACAGTTTAGAAAACTTTGCAGTAAAGGTAGCTCAAAAACAATTGTCAATCCTGTCATACCATTACAAAAAGGAGGCTGGCTCGAAAACTGTCCGTTTGCTTGACAAGTGGAGACTGCAGGGGCGCTGAGGATGTACCCGGGATCGCAAGAATATATCACCACATCACCAGCACGCCAATCAACCTTGTTTTCCACGTTGATTCGACCATTTATAGGAGCTATGGGTATCGGACACTGAGCTCTAACTCCAGGAACGGGTTGTGCGGTGGCCGGTGGCTGAGCTAAAAAGCACTAATTTCAATTCAAGGGAACCACAATAAACGTACGTGGAATAAATTGAATACAAATGTAACATATTCTGTGGATCAGTTTTCCTTATATTGAAAAGAAGCAAGCCTTTTTCGCTTATAAGTCATCACAATCTGCTCACAATTTCTGAGGGGAAGCGTTTTATTTATTTTCTGTAACCAACACTTTTGCATGCTTAATTGGAAGTTAAATTTTTTTAAGCTATAAGCTTTTCTTTCGCCTCCAAAAAGATCTGCGAACACATGACTTCATGTAAAGTGCTGTAAATTAGCAGCTTTAACCTTATAGGATATGAGTTTTGGGGATAGTTTGAAAAATATCCTCAATGAGCTGCTGGTGGTAACCTACCTGCGCAGAATGCAATTCCCGAAGTAAATGCTCCGTTTGCTTGGCATGACGCTGACTGTGCTCCAGTAAGAATGTAATTGGAGTTGCAAAAGTAAGTGACGACTTCGCCAACAGCGAAAACAGTTTTGCCGGCCGGTAACGTGCCTCCGTTGGAGGGTACTTGTGGGTTAGAGCAAGACGTTGTCTGACTTGGCGTTGGAGGACCACCGGTGGACCTCGGTGGTGCTGAAAAAATAAGAAAACATCATTTTAATCATGGTCTTCTTTTGCTTTTGACTGGAAAATATTGTGATCAATATGAAGACAGATTTGAGGAATACTGAACTTATCCTTTAATAAAGTTTTCATGTTCTTTTCCCGTTATGTTAAACAATTTAGGCGGATTACTTTGAGACATTTTCACATCAAGCAAAATTTGCATCATTAGGTAGTTGAACAAAAGGCATTGGCAAATCTTTGTAATGGCTATTTAGTTTTAGTCACAAAAGCTATGATTTGCACAAATAGCGATGAAGGAATTGCCTTTGCTTAAAACATAAAAATCATTTCTTTCCTCAAAAACTTTAACTGGTCATATCTTAAGAAACATCGAGGACACGTGGTTTAAGTTGTCATACCATACAAGGGCGGTCAAGGTATGGTGGACAGGAACAGAATGCAGTATAAACATCTGTGTTGCATAGTGTATTTCATCATTTCTGCAAGCGCAACACACCGCTTGTGGGACTGTGGCTGATTGAAGCAGCTGATAATTAAGCAGGTTGCTTTCCTAAATCATGAGTGTAGTCAGCCGAACTAACTGACCAGGAAAATTGAAATATGCTCACCAGGTTGTATGCAAACTGGGTAAGAAGGTATGTTAAAATTGCCAGATGCGAGGCAGACGGCTTGTCTTTCTCCTTGCAGCACGAGACCACCAGTGCAACCAAACCGAATCGTTGCGCCAACTGCCCACTCTGTCTGGCTCGGAGGACTTGAAATCAAATTTCCAGACAAGGTCGGCCGACAAACAATGCTTTGGATTCCTGTAGAATGCCAATACCAACGAATAACTATCAGCAACACAAAAAGCAATAATTAATTAATCAATCTCCTAGGGGATTAATTAATCAATTTGTTGTTTTTGGGCCATAGCTTGCCAACCACTAATGCTATATGACCAATGAAGGGCTCTAAAGTACGGAAATTTGTCTGTTTTATTTTAACAAACTAAACGTGTAAATTGCCTCTTGAACTCTTTTCTCAGGCGCTGATGGCGTCATCAAAAATCGCTTGGTCTCCCTGATTCGTGTCGTCACACCAAAAAGTTCAAATCCAAAAATTTCTGATTTTTAAAAATCGAAGCTAGGAGACTTTATGCATCCTTAGAGGGTATGAAGAACTCTGTAGCTCTATCGGTTGGCGAGTTATGGCTGAATACGTCCAAGCCACAATTCTAGCTCTGGCGGGCCTTAGAAGGTGATCAATAGAAACCAGATCGCACGTAGAGATTTCGCATCGTTTCTTTAGTATCCGTATGGACATTGCAACAATTTGCCGTCAAACTTGTGTTGAAAGTTGTAACTGACTTTTCCGATCACGAACCAAAACCATTTGATTTTTAGCTGAGTATTCGCCCGTGCGCTGAGTTTGCCAGTGTATCATTTTCACTGCATTTTTAACAAGGGAGAGCGACTAACCTGGTACATCTGCTTATTCGATGTAAGTGTTATTGGCTGCCTTCAAGCTGAGCTGCACAGGAAAACAGTCCACGATGCGTTTAGCGCTGCTTGGCATAAACAAAATTCTGGTACTCAACTCATAGGCTCAGTTATTCGGATAACTCAGCCTAGTCAATGCCCTTAGATCGTTAGCGATAACTTTAAATGACAGTAAACTTGAACGAAAGTTCAGAAAAAAAGCTTGTTTAAAACAAGCAACATATATATATATGAACTGCAAACTGCTTAATGAACTGCAACATATGTATGAATGATATGTAGCATTTAGGCAGTTGATATTGTTAAAACTTCTACAGAATTTTCCTGCCAGCAGTTTGCTTGTTAAGTCACTGCAGGGTCGTCGCCAGTGAGGTCAGATTGCGCAAGTCCTTCATTCACTAGTTGAAGCTCACTTGATGGTTATTTTTAATGTAACAGTGGCGTTTCTGGAATAGAATGCCACTTCAGTGGTGAAGTGTTTGAAAATTTCCGTAATTTTGTCATCATTTGATATTTAGAGCTGCTGATGACCTTCTTTTGGTCACTCGCTGATTTTTGTAAGGAGTTTAGGCCAAAATTTGTGAAAATCAGTTCCACTTTCCTTTTTGTTCTGTAAGTTTTGTTGCATTGTAACAGATTGGTAATTGGTTTACATTAACGAATGCTGACCACCCGCTTACCGTTTGGCTCTTCCAGCAGCAAACGCGTATCCCTGCGCCTGGGTTACAGGTCGTATCCTAGGGTTGCCTAACTCTGCGTTGTTTTAATCCTGCGTTGCGGTTGGGAAGACTGGCATGGCAGAGGAAATCTTGCAGTGCATTTTTGAGAACGCCGCCTACAACTTTTTGAAAAAACGTTGTTTAGAAGACACATGTCCGATTACTGTTAAATTTTTTAAAGCAACTTAATTATACTCAATAGCCACATATAACTAAACAACTTACGTTGGCACGTGCGACCCAGCAGGAAAGTTCCTGCCTGGCAGACGCAAACTTGTCTTCCCCGGAAGAGAGCACAATCGGAGTTTGGTGGGCAAGTAACTGCGCTGCAGATTTCGGGAGATGGAATGGCTTCGGATCGGTCTAAACAATATATTTGAGCTGGATATCACTCAGTTGAGAAAAAGGAATAACGGTTTGAAGCAGAAAACGTTTAAAATGACGCGAAACATTTAGAAGAGCAAATCTGATCACTTTCGTCAGCTATCATTAGGAAACTTCACTGGTAAATATTTGTCTAAGCCTTATATGCAAATCATCGCTGCAACAGTGAAAGAGAATTTTTCATAGCACAATGTTAGCACTAACACAAATGGAGCTTTTTTACACTTCCATAATTCTAAATTACGTCCTACATGGCATAAGCATGTTCCATGACGTTATGTGTAAATCAGTTAGCATTGGTGCATGTGCATAAAATTATTTTTATTCGTTCCTTCATTTTCGTGCCCGCTCTTCCTCTGGGAGGGTCGCGGGGACAGCAGCCCTAGGGGGACTCGAAATACCTCACGGTCAACAGCAATCTTATATAGTTCTTCTGGCTCCACACCAACACGGGACCAAGCAAGGTCGGAGATGTATGCCACCTGGTCCGAAACACCACTATTGCCCCCGTAGGCCGCTCTCTCGTAGGTGTAACCAGTAGGACTTGCCTCGTCAGTCTTTCGTGGAGTATTCTGGAATCTGGATACATGGCCGAACCGACGCAGCTGCGATCTCTCGATTCGGAGAAGTGGCTCGATATTCAGGGATTTACGAAATTAACAACTGCCCACTTTGTCGCAAAGTGTCACACCGTGAACTCTTCGCAAAAATCCTATCCATAACACTTGCGTTTGGCACAGTATTATTTCAGTCATCACGCAAGATCCATGATCACAGGTGGGGATCCGAATAAAAACAATTTAAAAATTGACAATTTGGCGATGTGTGAAAGCTCCGGTTTTGTCATCGCAGGGAAATAAAGCTCACGCGTTTGCTTTGCCAATCTGCGTATCAATATCGTTGTTCCGCCTTCCGTCACTCGTGAATACCACCCCTATGACCGTCGGCAAGATTTTTTTCCAGGGTGGAAGTAGTGGATTTTTCCAGGTGGGGGAAGGCAACAGTAGTGAAATTTCATTTCATCAACTCGAAAACAAGGGAGAAACATTTTTCTACTAAGAAGTTCATAGAAAAGTATGAAATTTCAAAATGCAGGGGAGGGCTTGGCTCTTCGGTGCATCTCACGCTGGACGCCCATGACTACTCCAAGGTACTGCAACTTCTCCATCTGTCGCAGTGTAATGCCGCTAACTTGCGGCGAACACTGCCTTGGGTTTTATTTTTGCTGAACGATAATTGCTTACATTTGACATTTTTGTTTTTTAAAGACGATGCATTCAAAGTCTGGGGCATGTAAAACGGACAACCATCTCAGGATTTCTGATTTCACATTTTAAGACAAACGCGCGGCAAGCTGCATCTAACATGACTTTTTGTCACGCTGAGTTGACCTTTTTTTGCAAAACAAACGGAAATACCACAACACAGTAGCTGTTGTTTGAAAAACTGTTCACGCTTATTCGCCCTTGTACGCATATGAATGTATTTCAATTCATTTTCTAAACAGTTACCTCAGACTTTCGTACACGAATTTCCTACATCTGGCCTGTTAGTTAGAATCCGACCAAAAATGCTAAACAACTGCTTGTAGTTATTTTCTATTTCACATTACGAACAGACTTCCCGCCGACATCAAGAGTTTTAATAGCAACATATGTTTTTCTAGTGTTGTAAACTGGGATGTGCTTGAGTTCTTTACAAAAAAGGACGGAATTTAAATCCAACGCAAATTCCTACGGCTACAAGTCAAAATCTAATATGCGTGGTATACAGAGGTCAAGGCTCAGATTGGTCAAATTACGCATAAGGAACATTTAAAAGTTGCTGAAGTCATCTGTATTTGCTTCGCAGAGGTTCTAAAAAAACACCTGATAAGGCCACCGGAAAAGCCGCAATTAAAACAGCTCTTAGCGCAGCAGGGATGATGCACATTGAATTTTGCCTGTTAGTATGAAGTCATAATGATTCTTCTATGACGTCATTGTGACGTGTGGAAAAACTTCAAGTGAAGCAAAGTCCGCATCTTATGATATTTTGGCTGCCTCTCCAGCGCAATCGGTCGGAGAATTATTACCGAAATTGTCCATAAAGCCCACAATTTTGGGCTCTTGCGGGCTTTCAGGGGTTAAGCCTCAGGGCTTTGCAGTAACACCAGCTTTATTTGGAAAAAGTACTTTGCAACGGCCCCTACCAACTTTACGTTAAACGACGATATAGCGCTAAAACGTAACGGTATGGTCAGAATAACATCGGTGAAAACAAAATGCTTTCGTCTAGGTTACTGCTAAAATGAGAAACATAAACCCAAATGTTAAATCCTTTAAGTCCCGCGTGCGCCACTTCTTTGCAGAACTTTGCATCACGATAACTCGCCAATCGATTGACTTAGAGACAGGGCTGTGGGGTCGGAGTCGAGGAGTCGGAAGGATTTTCAACCTGAGGGGTCGGAGTCGTAGAAAATTTTAACGACTCCGACTCCGGGCAGACCTTTTGCTCACCAGTTGTGACTGTTTGTGCCACAAACGTGCGTAAGCGTCACACTTG
>JGI24158J21664_10002863_pt1 | contig 21304 bp, 10 predicted proteins | sample Ectturendosymbi3_FD_21664 | JGI IMG/M metagenome (IMG submission 21664)
AAGCATGTTTCTGTAGCATCAATACAACATATAAAGTAGGTAGATTTAGCATTTGATATATTTCAAGCAAGGAAAATGACTTTTTCCAAGTTTTAAAGATGCAAATGTTTTTGTCAACTCAGTCATGTCTAATGTTTTTGCAGTTTCAATTTCAGTAGACATTATTGCCAGATTTGTTAGTCTTTCATCAGTCATAGTTGATCTGTCAAACTTTTTGATTAACTTCAACTTGCTGAAGCTTCGTTCAACAGTACTGCGCTCAGCAGTGATCGGCAAGCTTTCGTCATATGGACCCAAGTCCCCTTTCAGTGATAACTATAATTAAAGGCCAGTGCTTATTTTTGAACGCCCAATTTCAAACTTATGTTGTATGCAGTAATCTGTAACATAACAATGCTATGTAAATGTCGTAANCCCTATAATGACAACAACAATGCCTTGTCAATGTCAAACAATCAATGTTCTGTAGTTGTTGCAACAGCCTATATGTTTTATCNCACGCAACCGGTGCAGCACTTTAGCTCTTACATACCAAACGGANCACAAAAATAAGTGTTGCGCGGCTCAGTAAAAAGTGCTGAACGGCCCACACTTTGCCAACCACTGGCGTACAGTGTTGTTGGTTAAATAACTGGATTTCTCATTGTTGTAAAGTGTCGAGTTTTCATTGGACAAATCTGACGCAAGATACACCGGATACTACAGGCGGGGGTTACGAATACGCTTTTGCATGATTGTATACCTTGGAAACCGACAATTCTATTCTTGTACAGTGAGAAGATATAACACAGTCTACAACTGATGGGGTGCAAGGGCGCGAATCTTCCCCCTTGCCAAGCAAAATGCAAAAACCGGGCCCCGATTAGCTTATATTTTGGTATTCATTATTCTTTTGGTTTCAATACTGTANTCTTTTTTTTTGCGTTTTTCGGAAGTTTTTTGGACTGTTTTCCGGTGATTTCGGGTTTTAGTATAGAANTGCACATCCGGATACACTTTCATTTCTTATTTTTTTCTGAGTGTTGCCAAGTGGGCCCCCTCCAGCTACGTTTCTCACCCTGGCTGAAATCTCTAGTTACGCCACTGGTCTATAGTTAATTTTCCTGAATACTTTCTCATAGACTATACTAAAAATGCCTTACAATCAACGTGGATTCAGCAACGCTACCTTCACAACTGTCAGCTTGCCAAGGCAAATGCTGACAAAGAAGCTAAGCACAATGCATTTCGCAATAATTGACTTATATAACAGGAGCCTATGGGTCGTGGGAAGATCAATTTGTTTGATGTATTAGATAAATATGAATGTTGGAAGGGGAAATGTGTGAAATCAGTTCTTGGTGAGTTCAGTTCTGGTCTGTCTATATGCTGCAACAAAGGTCCTCAGTCAGATATGGGGTCTCCCTTTCTACCAGGCTCTTCTTCCGGCTTTGGTGGTAGCGCAATACAGAACAAGTGTTAGCTCATAAACACAGACAACACAGGGAGTTGCCAAACGCTGAAACACCGTACCAGCTATAGCTGCGTTCACTCATCATCAAATAGTAATTTGGAAGCGGGAAGAAAATGAAGACCTTTCAACGCCAGGTTTTGAAGTTAGTGGCTAAAATCGTCGGGTGGGAATGCTCACAAAAGCATGTAAATTGTTTTGATAAAGGTTTCAAATGTTTTTTCAGACATTTTTTAGCTTGAAACTGACCAGTCCCGTCGCCATGGGAGGTTTTGGTGGGCTTAGCCCTCCTAAACAAAGCTCCAAAACCCCAAATTGAAACAGGAAGTACTATAATTTTGTGAAGTTTTTGTAAATTTTCAGAAAGTCAAGCCCCCCACACAAATGCAAAGCCCTCCCACACAAACGCAAAACCCCCTGTTGAAAACTTTCTGGCGACGGTTCTGAAACTGACAACCGTTTGTTTTCACCAAATTTAAAGCAAGATTTGACGGCTGGTACTTGACTAGTTTTATAATATCTATATGATCACGTGGCTTGCACACATCCTCGACATGGTGGGGTGATACGTGATAAAGGAATTACAAGAAAAAGCAAAAATTATGATGCGCGACGAAGCGCACAGAAGGTTCATATTGTTACGCATAGGCCATGCTGCAGAAAAACAGACACCGAAACAACGCACCAGCAACTACTGCAATTGATTACCGTCATACAAGAGCGTTAAATAATGAAGGGAAAATGAAGGTTAGTAAAAAAAGTATCAGATATTTGAAGTGATCGGATAAAAACATTTGATGAAGACTCACATCGGCGAACGAAGCCATACAGATAGTTTCTGAACAAGGCATCAAAGATCCTGACATAATTGTTAACTTGGTGTGGCTTTGGGCGAACACTTACATTTCTGGGTATGCAACGCACAATTCGGTAGGGATGGTTGTAGACAATTCGTAAGAGTTTCATACTAGTCTGTGACTGTGTATTTGCACCGCAAATGCGGCAAGCATACATTGGCATGCAATAGTGTTTTTGCTGCAGTTGAGCACTGAGCAAAGGTACCTCTTATGGTTTGCTGCACAGTACAGCGATTTCACTTGTCTCTGGATGTCATTGTCATCATCAGTGAAGCACCAAGATATTTGACTTTGTCAGAAAATGTACACGTACACCATTTCGAAAATCATTCGATGGTTCAGGTACTTTATAAATACATAATGATGTATCTTTTTCATTTGAGGGGTGTTTCTCAATTTGCCATTTGAAGGTAAAGGTGGTAAGGTAAGGGTGAAACAATGAGTTAAAAGACAACTTTCAATAAAGATTGTGTTGTGTAATGTTTAAGTCTGGTAAAATTCCACAAGCTCTTGATTGTTGAGTTTTCACCTATTTTACATGAGGTTTTCGGCTTAACTTATTGTTAAGAAGATCACCTAAGTGTTTTAGGTTATCTTTTCGGCAAATGCTACGGTTATTTATAGTAACTTTAAAGTAGGTAGGATTATGTTTGAGTGATATCAATATCATTCATCTAAATAAGGAAAAGTAAAGGCGCGAGGACACTACCTTGAGGGATCCCAAAAGATATTTTTTGTATGAAGATTTAAAAGACCCTATTTTGGTACAGTGCATTCTATTAAGTCAATAATTTGACAACAGTTTATGTGAAACATCTTTTATACCATAGTGAAAGAGTTTATCAGGCTTATTTCTGCAAAATCTGTCCAATACATATGACCATTTGCCTGCGGAAGATGCCTACGAGCTAGAATCTTGCGTCAGTTGAGTTTTCTATATTGCATTCCTATTTTCACTATTGCCTTTCTGTCAAGGCTGCCATCAGGCAATAAAAATAAACCTGTAACAAAAACAGAACAATTTTGCACAGCCCAGCGGCAAATCGGCAACCTTGCTTGTTAGCGAAAGCGTTTGCGGTTACTTGAGTAAGGCCGAGCATTTTTCACGCTGGAAAGAAATAACGGAGCAATATTATCACGAAACCATATAATTTTTGATACTATTCGATAATAGAGGCTGGGCAAAACTCCAGCATGAAAATCCTGCAGTTCAACGAAGTGTAAAGCATTGTTTAGTTTAGATCCTGAGTTCTTAAATTGGGGGGGGTGTAAGGTTTGCAAGGAGGGAGCGAGTATGGCAGCGACATATGGTTGAAAAGTATCAAATGCACTGTTTTTAATCTGTCGTAAATTTATTATAATCTCACTAAAAACGCCATAATCAAAACAAAGCTGATAAAACAAAATCTCGGAACAAACTGGAATGTGAAGCCAATTTGCAATTTGCAAACCCTCGAATTAAACTACTAGTTTCCAGAAAACACCTGCATCCTTCCCACTAAGCAGGATAATGGCAAATAGATTGTTGTTCTGCTTTTTTTGTGCTTGATTTTGAATCTAGGTGAGGCGCAAGTATTAATGATTAATGCCAAAGGGGGAGCGCCTGAAAAAGTGTAAGAAACTCTGGTTTAGACTTCTGGTTCAGAGTATTTTTTTATTTTTTAATATCTGTTTTCTGCTTCTAAACCTCTGGTTTAGAGTATTTCTGTATTTTTTAATATCTGTTTCTCCTTTGATAAGCTCAAAAAAGGGACACATTTATATCAAAGGGGCTCCATTCAACAGGGCACCACAGACACAGTTGCCCCAAACTGCCTCTTGGATTCGCCACTGTCACAAGGCCTGGTCACAGCGTACCGAAACGAAGTCAACCTGCAGTCAGGGCATCGAAAAATCGTGAGGTTGTCGAATCGAGATGCCCTAGCAGAGTAATTTTTTCGCTAGTACTAGAGTATTTCATTGCAGTAAACAAACAAACAACACACATAACAGTGAATCACACATTTGAAATACGGACTAGGCATCTAAAGACATTTAATTGATTGATTTATGAATCTCTCACCATTTATCAAGATTCAGTTACGTTTTGTAACAATATTTATTTCAAGATCAGCAAGAGACTCAAAGCTCAATTTTATAGATTGCAGTGGATGTAGGTCCATTAAGTACATTTTAGACATAGCCCACCTCGGTCCCAAAGTGATAACATGACACACGTGTATACATTATAACACACATAACTCAATACATACCGATTACAAAAGCCTTAAGCACTACACAATAAACCCCACAACTTAAGAGAAACATATCGTATGAGATATAAAACTAAAAATGGCAATGTACCTTTTCAGAATTTGAAATACAGGTAGAAGGTGTCAGGCAGAAAGCTCGTCGGTCTTCTGTTAATATTGCATTAACAAAAATGTATTGTTTGCAAAAAACATTCTGAGTAGGCATACTATATTTTTGTGAGTGAAACCGGGACGCTTAAGAACAACGAGCCTTATCAGATAACTGTGCTTCATATCTCACTTGGAGTATGTAACTTTTTTGGATTACTACAGTGAAGACACTAAGAAGCACTAAAATAATACATTTTGTTAAGAAGCAAAACAATGCTGAAGCAATTACAAATTTACGCATTCGCCCAATCATACTTTTCTGTAGACAATACTTTCTTCAAGAAGTCTTTTTTCGACTTTATTTTCTCGTAAAAATCACAGCAGGAAAAGTCAGTATTAATTTTACAGATGATACGGGCTTTCACATTCTGCTTCTATTATCAGACCACATGATATTCATGATGACTGAGTGAATGCCTAACCGGGACTTTTTCGTTGACTGACCGGGACGCCGGGACAATGCCTTTAATCAGGGACTAAAACCGGACATATGGTACGCCTAATAATGAGACATATCTCTGAGGTGTTGTTTTACTTTAGCATAAAAAGTAGTTCCTATATAAGAAATAGTTTTTTTACCAGCCTTTGTTGAACTTCGTTGATTTGCACTGACGTATTTCTTTGGCTTACACATCAAAAGCTTGATTAACCTAAAAATTGTTAGTGCTACTTTTGGAATTGGGGGGGGCAATTGGCCCATTGCCTGGCTACGCGCCTGAGCACAGTTATGTAATCCACATTAAAAATTTCACAAACTTAGGGTCTCAAAGTATCAGTGGCGGATCCAGACCAGGCGTTTGGGGGGGGCAGTCAAATTGGGGGGCGCCAAAATGTCTTCACTTGCTTAAATACCAAACGTTGTCTGCGACAAAAGAGGTTATCTTTTGTAGGTCAAAAAGTGGCTATTTTTGTTGGTCGAACTGTGCTATTTTTCAGGAAATAACCACAGTTTGAAAGCGCTTTATATCATTAATTCAGAAAACGTTTGAAACGGGTCCCAAACAGTGGGCCCCGTTTTTCACAAGCTACACAGATCTCGTATATCTACAAAATGTATTTAAAAGGTATAAAAGCATGCTGCGCGCAAGCGTTTGCCACTGTTTTGGCTATCCCTAGCGAAATCAGTGAAGAACAGCGTCTGAAACGCATTCCCGACCTGGTTAGAAACAGAAAGGTGCTTAGACTTGGATGTGACAACTCATGTCCCACCATAGGACTCAAATAAAAAGCTAAATGACGATCATGTTTCCAAGCCAAGCTTGTGCATTTACATGTACAATAAAGACTTATTTATTGCTGAAGCCACAATTCAAAAACAACACGAGAATGAAAGGCATGTGCCAGAACACTTCTCCCATTTTAGGTAGCTTTGTTGACTGTCATGAAAACGATCTTATAATCGCATGGCAGATTTACACTGGGCCTTAAAGCATATTGCCCTAAAATACATTTAACGCAACTTATAAAGGTAGGTTTTCAATCAAGTCTTTAAATACCGTTTCACATTTTTCGACACTGGATTGCTGACGTAAAGAAAAAAACACCAATCCCACTAGACCAAGTTATTAAAAAAAGTTGTGACACTTTTCAGGAGAAGTGGAAGCAAGCGGACTGAGCCCCCAAATTACAATCAATACCTCGAAAGTCAAGCTCTAGTTTCCCCATGAAGTCATTTTTCAATTCATTGTATAGGCTACTATTACGAAGCCCCAGAAGAAGATCAAAGCCGCCCCCAATGCTGTTGATCTGGCAATGGATCTGCTTCTATCCAGCCATGCCATAAATCACAGACGAGAATCAGCCTATCACCAATTTAAAACCCCGAACCTTCGCCAAAACCACGGTCACCAGTAAAAAAGTTAAAGATTTCACCAGAAGATTGCTTTTTTGCTCAAATTTATGTGATGCAAGCGGAATGATCAAACAACCACTAAGCTAAGCATTTTTCTGTCGGTTGCAGATTTCGCTAACCATGCCAAAATTGTCTTTTCATGGCCAGCGTGAGTTGTCTACGGGTTTGCAATTGCAACAAAAGGTTCAAAACCACACAGTCACCAGTAACTGTGGGCTGACGCGTCGCCAGGTGGGGGCAAAAGGCGCCGTCATTCCATCAATATTGGACTGCAAATATTCAAGTGTTGAGCAAAAATTGTTATGACCACGTAAAACCAATTATTCAATCCACTAAGCTGTAGATAGCTAGTAAAAGTTTCTGTGTTAAAGCTATAGGCGTACGAAGTGAGGGGGAGGTTCGGACAAGATTTAAAAAATTCAGGAAAAANTTCNCGATATTTTTGGGCAAGTTTCTGAAACAGAACCATCGCCTTGCAAAATTCTCCTATTCCTGTTNCCTCAANGTGGCGCAAAAATTCGGGCGAATTGAAAATTTTGCCCCACCTAAAGCCCAAGGTTCCCGTATGCCTCTGGCTAGAGCTGTGTACCATGATTTGTTGAGGCGCGTCGCTGCGCGCAGTAACCACAACCAGGGGCGTAACGACGGGGGCAAGGGGCACGATTCCCCGGGCGCCAAATCACTATGAGGGCGCCGAAAAGTCCTAACAATGTCACAAGAACTTCAGTGCAGTACATTTGCTTCAGGAAGACCTCAGGTTCGAACACAGGGGCGCCAAACTTGCTTCTTGCCCCGGGCGCCATTTAACCTCGTTATGCCGCTAGCAGTAATCCAGTACTCCTCTGCGGTCTCCATGTATATGAAGTGAGGAGTTGCACATTTGCATAGTTACGTAGGTCATAATTCTTTGAGCTAATCGAGCGCGTATTATGCATTTTTGTCACATAGCGGCAAGGTTTTTGCTAACGTAAACATCTGTAGCTTTTTACACGCTGCATTATGGTTCAATCAGCAGGGACGTAACGAAGGGGTAAGGGGGCGCAATTACCCGGGCGCCGAATCACTCTGAGGGCGCTGAAATACTGCGGGGGAGCCGAATGATTGCGGGGACGCCAAGAAATCCCAACAATGTCACACGTACATTCTTCAATACAGTACATTTGCTTCCGGAAGACCTCAGGTTCGAAAATGTGGGCGCCGAACTTGCTTCTTGCCCCGGGCGCCATCTAACCTCGTTACGCCCCTGTCAATCTGGAGATCAGTTCCGTCAAGAAACCCATCCACTTCACTTTTATGTTGCAAAACTACGATGCAGACCAACTGCGGACTCACGAACTGCACTGGCAATAGCCCTAAAACTGTATTTTCGTTTTCATTTTGGAGGCTTGTAAAATCTTGAGTCAGTAATAAGTTTTCCACATTGCATTCCTATTTTCTTCTGCCTTTCCTTTTCTTTTCGGGGTCATCAGGCATTAAAGAATAAACTTGTAAAAAGCAAACCATTTTCATACAGCAGAGCAGCAAGTCAAGAACTGCGACTGCGCTTGTGAAGGCTGGGCAGTTCTAACGCGACAAAGAAAAAACGAAACAGTGAAACTATTACGAAACAATAGCACCGTTCACGCTATTCGATAAGAGGCTGGGTAAAGTCCGGCACGTAAACCCTGACTTTGAACTAAGCGAAAAGCATTGTTTATTTTAGAGTATTTTAAAATCTGTTTCTACTTACATGGCCACCAAAAAGGGGCGCATTTATGGCAAAGGGGTGCCACTCAAGGGGGCGCCACAGAGGTTTGGGGGGCAGTTGCCCCAAATTGCCCCCCTGGATCCGCCACTGCAAAGTATATCAGCCAAATTATTTGATATTTCAAATAGCCAGAATAAAAACGTTCTTTTGTGCACAGTCTTTTACTTTATTCTACATTTTTGTTTAAAGACACAAGATCCAAATTACATTACTTAAAAGAAAACAAAGGGTACAGAAACGTAAAGAAAGAGTAATCACATCACAGGGTACCAATTGTTGGTAGAAGTAGTCAATATTGCAGAGGAACGAAAACTGCAAATTTGTTGCAATAAAGCATGCACATTTGTTCCAACTAAGAAGGCATCAAATGTCCTGTCGAAAAAGTAACTTGATGTGCGCGAACACTTAGGCTATTTCCTGGGGTTGTAATGCAAAATCCGATAGGCAATCCTGCAGGGAGGCAACGAGGAGTTGTTTTAATACCAGATTGCAAATGCTTTCATCACAATTGGAAAGCATACACTGGCATGCAACAGGCGCGAAATGTGTCTTTTTAACTGCAGTGGAGTAGTAAACAAACATTTTTTATTAAAACATACAAAAAAAACAAAATTATTTATCCCCTAAAAATGTATTTTGCCCTCCAGATCTTAAAACCTGGCTAGGGGCTTGTCCAAAGTGCTTTTCCACGTTGCTGCAGCATATTCATTTCCGGTTGCGGCCCCACAGTAGATGGGATCATGGCTTTCTTCTTCCCTTTTCTGGTATTTTGCCAGAATTTCCGGTAGGTGGTCCTGCATAGACCTGCAAGTGGTTCAAGTTTGTGGTTTTCCATTGCTTTACGACAGGTTTCAGTGGGTGTTTAAAAATTGTTCCCCTTTGTCATATTTTGTCGTGTTCCCTTCGAAAGACGAATTTTAACAAAAAATGTTTGCTGTTGCTTCAACATTTTGTCAGATCAGTTGCTTTTTTCGCAGTTCTTACCACCTTAGCTCAGGAAGCCTTAAAACGCTATACGAGTCGGGATACCATGGGTGTAATGCAACCCAAAATTTTATTACGTTTTCCTGGAACATGTAACGTCCATTATTTCCAGACCAAACTAATTTTGACTTCCCTACGTCCATTTTTAATCACTTACACAACAAAACCGTATGTACGCAGCGAAACATACATAGCATACAAATTTTATGCACTGTACCCCAAAAAGGGAATTTTAGAGGGGAATTTTTGTTTGTGCGTAGAAAACGTCATGCGCGTTTTAGATCCGTTGTTTCTTCATATCAAGTCATGGTGTAGGAAGACTCTTAACATATTAGGTTTCGGTGGTCATAATTGGAAAAACACGTTTTGCACCTAAAAGCACATTGAAATGTTAAGGTATTAAGGTGCACAAANTTTGTTGCACATCAGGTAACNCTGGGCATATCACCCCAATTTTCTATATATAAGCTTTCAGGGACATTNTTGNAAAACAACTCTGGCACCATTCCACTTGTCTCTGGAAATCAGGAAAAGTGATGGAAACACATGTTTCTAAACTTTTTCTAACTATATAAAATCAACAAAAAGAAGCCATTTCAGGGTCGTAGTCTACACCAAGTTAGCTTGCTTGTTTAGAAAAACGCGTCTCAAATTGATTTCAAGCATAGCAACTGTTTTCATGGCAAATCAAATATGCCTACATATATAGTCCAACGTAGGCAAAGAAATAGACTACTTTTCAGAAGGTTTATCCAAGGGAATGGCATACACATGCGATGAGACAATAGACTTGAAAATTTTCTAAATGTAATGTGTTTCTCTTCAACTCACTTCTATAGCAAATTACGTTTTTAAGATTTTTTGGTGAAGCGAGGTGCCCGAAAATAAGGTGGCCGGTCCCTTTTAGGTGGCAAATAAAAAAGTGTCACCCAATTTTTATTGGCCTTCTCCAGTGGGTCCCCTTCAGCAAAGTTTCTCCTGGATGAAACCAATAGTTACGCCACTGGCCCCACTGCACCCTTGTCCTGGTCTAAGGTACGTCCCTAGTAATCTAAGTATTTGTGCCTCGAAAAGATCTGGATTGAAACAGACTGCTTCAATAAATATCTTGCATATGCTTGAACATCTTATTAAATTCTCATTCATTGATAACCATTTGCGAAGACCCCGAGTTTCAACTTGAGCCTTTTGTTTTTCCTGCTTTTCATAAATCACTCATCCAATTCCAATGTCACGATCCACTGTTTTGTCATAATGCTTGGTGGTGCTAGCACAACACACCCGACTTCTTACCCGCTGTGTTGATGCAGCTTTGCATTTAATGAATGCGGGGGGGAATAGAGGTTCAAGAAACTGTATATGAAGATTTTAATTATTGTCAAGCAATTTTTGCGTCCCCGTCAAAGTGGCGCCCATGGCACGTGCCATGCCTACCATACCCTAAATACGCCACTGGTCATGAAAACTATTTTTTGCTTATGATGCAATATCAGTAGGGGGCCAGTACTTTGGAAAAAAGTATAAAATTCATTTACCCGTGAAATTGCTAAAGTAATTGATTGGCAAATGAAAACAAGCTCTCACCAAATTCTTTTAAAACAAAATTTATGTTATTCGCAAATATACATATTAACAGAGACTCCTTCAAAGAAAATAGGCCTATAAACTGCAATCTTTTAAACAATGTTGAGTTACAAGCACCTTGGTGAAACTGTAGACGAGAAACTAAAGTGGAAAGAGGACTGTAAAGGTTGTAATGTACAAATCATCGTGTGACTAACCAAGCACTTCGCATAATATATTCGTTAAAATTTACAAGTGTGAAACGGGGTTACTGCCTGTGGAAGAGCAGTTTCATGTCATCTACAGCCACTGTCAGCAGTTTCAAATCGCGGGATGAGATGTTTGAGTGAACATTTCTGGAACGGAGGCTTCGAAAGTCACCAGCATTTAAAAACGCTGAAATTTGGTACAACTAAGAGATGCCTGCTGTCTTGAAGTAACAAAGGTCAAGTACAAATTATTTCAACCACAACTACCACCTACAGTAAAAGATTATTTTACGCTCATCATAGATGTTCAGGCGCATAATGTAAGACAAATTAAAACTTCGCAATTTTCATTACCGAAAACACGTTCAAACTCAGGCACGAAAATTTTTAAGTACAGTGCAATATAAATCTGGTCATAAAGTCTTCTAGATTTAAATAACACACCACGTTTTACAGCTCAATATAAGAGACGTGTTATTCAGATCCTGGAGAAACTGTTGGTATTCTTCTTTTCCTTGTTCGTGGCATTAACCAAGTGCATCTGTATTGTTGCTACCACTCAAGCAGTTCCTTAATGAGGTATTTTGTCACTATCATTGAGTTACTGCAAATTAGGTATTTTTGATCTCCAATCGCAATGCAAACATTGCAAATCGTGTATCCACCGGGCATTCTATCAATTTCCGTTGCCATGCGTGAGTCATCACGACGACTGCAAATCACTTTGTAGTAGAACGATCGTAGGTCTCGTCCTCAACCTGTTTAATTTTGTGACACACAATGCAGGTCTGTGCTAATACACAACCAGTAGCGGGTTTAGGGTTGGGGAGAGCCATAGGTGTAGCCAGAGGGAGCCAAAGGGGCCATGTCCCCCCAAATTTTTAGAAAATATAGTCATTGTGTGCTTTGAGAAGCGTTTTTCCAGACAAAATAGTGTTATTCGTCCAAAATCAAACATTTTGGCCCCCCCAAAAAATGTTTGGTCCCATCCAAATTTTTGGGCTGGCTACGCCACTGGGGGAGGGCCAAGGCAAGATTAAAAAGGGGGCCCTCTGATGACATCATCATGCTCAGCCAACCATGATAATCACTTTTGATCAAGCCTAAGATACGGCCACCCAAGGATACGTTCCTGAGACTATGGCATTACTGACATAGCAGAAGGAGAAAATGCAAAACGGTGTTTATAATACACAAGTTTGAAAACAATGAAAGTTGAGAAGACACGGCTGGCAACACATAAAAATTAGGCAATAGCAAGTTGGCATCGCCCCCACTTCTTTATTTTAGCGGCCCATTTCTCTGCATCCACCATCAATAAACTACAAAGTTTTCCCCTTTGAAAGTTTCACACTTTACCCCTTTGAAAAAAGGCTTGTGGTTGGTATCCTGAATTTGTTCACATTCTTGTCTTTGTGGGAATACATGAAACTAAAAACAACAACCAAGAAGATTTAAAACACTAAGTTTGTTTTAAATTTAGTCCTTTTAACTACAAGAGGATAGCATACAAACAGGGACGGCCCTAGCAGGTGCGGGCCCCAATGCAAGACCTACGCGCGGGGCCCCTCTGAGCAGTGGTTTTATGTCGTCATCGTGTTCAGGCAACCGTGCTATATGACCATGGTAGAGCGCACTCGCAGATACAAAGCCTTAACACGAGAACTGAGCACATTTGTTAACATTCGATAACAGAGCAAATTCATCGCTAGCTCTAACGAGAGCGTTGTTTGTTAATAATGATATTTATAAGCCGTTTCTACTGAATTCTCGAGCGCAAGGGGTATCTGGAAAAAATGAACAATCTACCTAAACACCATGGCGCGGGGCCCAGTGCAGCTGCATCGGTTGCATTGGCTTAAGGCCGGCCCTGCATACAAAAGCTACCAACCTGAGACTTGTTTTGGAAAGCTTTGAGGCTTGAGGAGTCAAGGCTGCCCTCATCTTGCATTGACACTAGTTGTTTGAAAAATGTGCAAAAGGAGGAAATAATTTATCATATACCTTATTGCAAACGTTTCTCCTGCAGCAAGTAGCCTACACAATTGATTAAATCTGTGCTAAAAAAAAGCGGTTCAAGTTATACTGGCTAAGAGCTGGAAAAACAACTTCAACATCACCTAACAAGTCTACCTTAAACCAACCATTTACTAGTCAAGCTCAAAATAACCTGTGACTTCAAGCATACGCTAAATTCAAACCACCAAAAATACCTGAAATATGTCTAGAAAAAATAGGTACTCATAATACTCAAAAAATGCCATTTCTGCTACCTGATAAGAAGCATGAATGTAGCCTTGCTTGTTAACAGTTTTTGCAACACAACAGCAATAATTACTTTGTAAACTAAGAAGAAAATGTCGTATAAATTAAAAGACGTAGTGTGCTCCCCACTATAACAATTGCATGTTGTTTTATTTTCTGATGTTCACCAAGGCACAACATCACAAGAAATTGGTCTAACCTTTTCAACTCAGAGTCATAAAAAGACTACTTTCTGTTCGACTGTGTCGTTTTCATAAAATTATCAATACACAAATCAGTCGCGTTGCCACGGGCGGGTTTTGGTGGGCTTAGACCTCCAAACAACTTTCCAAGCCCCTCCAAATTGAAACATGAAACACTATAAATCAGTGGTGTTTTTGTCAAAATTTAGAATCTCAAGTCCCCCCACAAACGCAAAGCCCCCCCCATTGAAAACTTTCTGGCGACGGTTCTGCACCAAATACTTCAATCTCTAAAAATCATCATTTGGTATCAAAAATTAGCATTTGCTATAAAGTTATAATTTGGTATAAGCATTTGCTCTTATTTGATAGGGTCTTTTCAGAACTTTTTGGAAGAAATTTTAACCTACAATTTTTTTAGGTATAGAAGTTGTTTTGAAGCTTTTTGTATTTGCTCATTGGAGATGGTGGTGGGGTCCCTTTTAAAGGAAGGCACTTACACATTGCAGTTGCACTTGGGGGGCTGGGGGCCCCTTTGAAAGGACAACTTACACATTGAAGTTGCTGTTTGGGTCCCCTTTGAAAGCATAGTACTGTACTTGCACATTACAATTGCTGTTGGAGCCCCTGTGAAAGCAAGGTGCTTACACATTACAGTTGCTGTTGAGGGCACCTTTGAAAGCAGAGTACTTAGACATTATAATTTTTAGGGGCTCCTTCAATGAAGTTTAAAAGCAGAGTACTTACATATTTCAGTGGCTGTTGGGGGCCCTTGTGAAAGCAAGGTGCTTACACATTACAGTTGCTGTTGGGGGCACCTTTGGAAGCAGAGTACTTACATATTACAGTTTCTTTTAGGGGCTCCTTCAGTGAAATTTAAAAACAGAGTACTTGCACATTTCAGTGGCTGTTAGGGTCCCCTTTGAAAGCAGATTGCCTTCAAATAGCAGTTGCTGTTGGGGCCCCTTTGAAAGCAAAGTACCTGCACATTCAGTTTCTGTAGGGGCCCTTTGAAAGCAGAGTACTTGTGATTTGCTTGGTAGTTCATTTTATGAGTGATTTATAAGTTTTTCAGCAAAAAAAACGGAAAATTTACGTGCGTAACACCTCAAGGGGGGCCCCGAGGCAAGTACCTCGCTCGCCTCTCCTTAAAGCACACCACTATACACAACTATCGTGGCGCCATCCCATTAAAAGCTACCATCCAATTTAACATACGTGAGAAATTCAAACTTTTTTCGCAAATTGAAATGGTTCCTAACTTCATACGCTGCGCGAATTTAATCGAAATGACCGAATTCGAAAAATCCTGTTTTGCATGTGATCTCTCGAAACAATACTTCTTAAAATTACATTTCGCGACGGCAATTGGTAGCAGGCCGAAGTCTTAATGTTTGCTTCTTACCGGGGGGTTGAGGTGAGCGCTCTTGCCCACGGAGCGTTACCGCGATTCACACAGTGGCCGCGGATCGACCACCCAACCTTTCACTTGAGGCGGTTCCAGTACTCTTCCAGGGAGCTTACGCCGCTCCATCACCTTAGTACAGGATTTTTTAAGGTGTTTTAGGGACCCGATTCGGGTCCCTAGAATCACAGAAAATTATTATTGGGTCCCTAGAGAGAAAATTGCGTCCCTACAGGTCCATACCAGGTACCTAAGATTTTCCTTAAAAAAACCCTGCTTACTAAATTTTACCACCTGAAATTCCCATCAAATGTGTTGTATGGGACGCTACAGTGGCATCGCCATGCCAACATTTTGGGAAGGGCCAAATATTGACTTTAAGCGGGCAACAGTATTTGGTTTGGGTCACAGATGCTGGAAGCAGAAAACGACAAGACATGCTGCCAGAAATTCGTGTGGCCCTCCTGGCNGCGCGTATGGGNCGCTAAACCACGTTTACCATTAAATCAAATCCGCGCGCGATATTACAGTAGATGATGCATAAAAAGTCTTCAACAAAAAAGCGTAACGCGCAAGTTGGACGAAAGTTCTTGGGTCTGTAAACGCAGTTCTGACGAAACAAGTTTGCTTTCCAAAGTGGCAATCATCGCGCGCCTAATCCTTTCCCATTACGCTATTCNGAAATTGCGTACAAATAATTATCATNGAGAAGTGGCGCAGTATATTTCGCACTTTATACACGACACACGACAAATAAATCGAAGTGCAAAANAAGCAATATTTACTGCAACCGAAACGACATGAACTCTACGTGGCAACATTATCAGCAAACTTCAGACCTGCTGAAGCTCCAGACTGTTACTCGAGTCAACGTACTGGCTTAGAAATTTCTATCGGGTTACGATCCTTGCATATGAAAAAAAGTCAAACAAAACCAAGGCCTTACCAGCGGTGCGGTATATTCAACCCATACATTCTTCGTACAACTGGGTCGTCTTCACATGTAAGCGGATACTGCCATCTGCTTAGCAAATATAAATACAGGCCAAATGGGAAAAAGTGCATGTACCATCAACTGCAGATTACGCAGAAAGTTTAATGATCTTTGGCAGGTGGCCAAGATTTCTGCCTGCAGCAGAAGTCCTTCAGTCCGTTCATCGCCGCATCACACTCCAGCATCGAACAACTCANGNCCCCAGNACAACCACAACCAGGATNACGTCAGAACCTCAGGATCGTTCGTGGTCAGCGACCACAAAGCTTCNATCCAAACTTCCCGCTGATCAGCTGGTTGCTCGAGAACGAGCCACCGGTTTGTTCGGTGGCGGGGGGGCAGCGCGGAACTGAAATCAAAGCGGTGGTTGAGGTCAGATGGCAGAAGACAACGCAGAACGCGACTCGTGTAAAACATCGAGGCGCACACGATGCGCTTGAACCTCGCAAGTGGTTGACACACGAGACTTACCGGGCGTTGTATTTGCGAATAAACAGGACGGACAGAACTTGTTCGACCAGTGCGAGCTGACGTCAGAGCAACCTCGCTCACCAATCCGGAATCCGGCGAAGGATTACGGTCAGGAAGTGTCGGTGGTGGCGGAGGAGGGCATTCAGTGGGAGGGGGTGGTCGGAAACTTGGCGGACCATCCATGAGCGGAGAAACCTGCACAACGTCGCCATAAATTAAGTGCGTCATTTCCAACGTGATTTTCAACCATACACCGATGTGGTCGAATCATCACTGGGGACAGTTTTCGCCCAAGCTGAAAATACTTCGCATTTCGTTTTTTTTCAGAGGTTTTTATCAAATATATTTGCTGGGACGATCCGCAACATGGTGTGAAGCAACGTTACGTTTAAGGTACACACGTGCACGAAGGTGAAGCTTGTACAGAAGGCTCTGCAGTAGTTTTTATACTTGAAGTGACCCGCAGCAAACGCTCAACTTGCTGAACCCTGAAAACTGCGTTTGCATTTTTCCCGCGCGCAAAAACCTTGAAGGCTGGAAGCAGTATTCCCTGTCAAGAAACTGCGCAGTGCCACCAGACCATTTGCACAGTTAAATCTCATTCTCGCGCACTTGCAACATTCTAAATTTAATATCATATTTATATTGCATAGCCCTTTTACCGATTGAAACGCTTCATTGGTTGTGTGTCTACATGTTTGCGCAATTGCATGCCCACTACAACACACTTTTGCTCAGTGCAAAATTTTCTTAGAGGGAACACTGGTTGGAAGGAAGTTATGACGAAGATGCCATTTACGCCTTAACTTCAACAGCAGTTTACAAAGTTAAGATTAAGTAAAACGACAAAATTTTGACCAATTTACTACAATGCACGCTTCACCTCATCTGTCTGCCTTAAACTGAAGTTGGACAAGTACGCGTGCGACATTCACTAAAAATAAAATGGCGCGTAAAATAGCGAAATATTATTGGCGAAATTATAACGAAATGGTAATTTAAAAATGTTGCTACTGATTTGATCCACATAAAAGGACTTATGTCTTACAAGATTTTACAAGAGCACATGTGGCAACAATAACAGGCACTGGATTTTAAACCTTTAGCGAAAAAAGTGCGTGATTAGGAACTTTAATCGTTACTGGATAAAGGCAACTAAAGAGTTTCCAAATGGATGAAACTACACAGAAGTTCGCAAAAAAGCTACTAGCTGCTTTTACATGGTCGGGAAGTTAAGTTTCAACGAAGAAGCAGTTTCTCGAAAGATAAAAGAACACAAGTAGCTTTGATGGTATGGAAATAATTTGAAGTTAATATTTTTCAAGCAACAGCCTTTAACCACACACAACATATCAACATGAACTTCGGTTGCAGTAGAGAAAACAAGAACTGCCGTTCCGATGCTATTTGTTGCGTTCTATTTACAGTCCGTTACCACCTCATTCTTATACTATTCGCAAAGCTCCACACCCCCTGAATGCGAGGGTAAGGTCGATTGTGTGATTACGAATCAAGCCAACCNTCACGTTTCCTTGATGTTCAGGATAATCGNCCTTCCCANAGATGTTGACTGTTCGTTATAAGGCGACACCACTCACCCATAATTGAAAGGTNGAAGTGGTAGTATGAATTCGATTGCGTTATTGCGCGTATATCATTGCACCATGACCCACGCGATCAACCGGCAAAGGAAACATGACGTCAGATGCACTTCCGCCAAAATTTGGGGAGCGCCTGCAGCACACCGGGCCAGTGAAGAATAGATGGGGATCGCGTTAACTCAGGAATTAACGTTTGAAAGGCACAAAGGTCGGTGCCTCTCTTTAAGTGCGACTAACTTCTTAAGGGGTCAACAGAGCGTACGAAACTTGGCACGCCACAGAAAATTTGCACTTAGGCTCGAGCGTTTCTGAGCACGCACTGAACGTTACTTCAGCCATCACGAAAATGTCACCAGTTTTTCTTCCCAAAACCAGCAGCAAGGTTTCCAGCGCAACAAAGACCAAAATATACGCTGAGTGCACAGGTTCTACGCACCTTTGTGGAGACTAGTTACTTCAAAACAGACATGTGCAAGTCTGAATCATCGCAAAGTCATGAAAGCAGAGTCCAGATGGCTGATTCCTCGAAAGCTTACAGCAAACCCAGAGGTTTTAATTGTTCTCTGCGCTAGTTTCTAACTTTCCTGTCCGGCAGTTGCACAACTGCGAAATTGCCTTTTCGTTAAAAATTTATCAGTAATTCCGACTTACCGATGAGCTTCTTTCGCGAGCGCTCAACGACGATCCATCCTCCCCGGCATCAACTATTTCTTCCACAACAATTCCCGGAAAGACACCGATTCGACCATTCAATTCCCCTTTCCACCATCCGTCGTCTACTCCGTTGTCGTTTTTAGATAGAACGTTTATTATCGCGTTCTCAGGAATAGAAAGCTCTTCATCGTTCGCTGCTTCGTACTCGTAAATGGCTTTGGCCAAACAAACTGGACAGAAAAACAACAAATTGCCAGATTAGAAAGAAGTATAGAGATTAGCTCTATTGAAATATCACGACGGAAGTAGGAATCTAGTGCAGTATTCTGAAATTCAAATAAAGTTAAGTTACGAAGTGTATATCATCTGCAAGAATATCATCTTCAACCTGTTGATTCACTTTACAAAGCAGCAAGGTTCATCTTCGGTCAGGGGCGCATTCAGACAGTCTGTTTCGCTGTCATGACAGGCCACCTTGTGCCGTAGCGCCGATCAAACATAGAACGCTGCCATTGCAGGTCTCTTATACATGTGGTTTGGAACGTGCAACAGCATTTCCCTTCTAACGTTGCACAGGATTATTACGAAACAACCACATCGCTGTCCTTCGAATTAGTGCCTAAGCAATAACCTGAACCAATCTACGTTGATGAACAATGTACACTGATATATGCGATGGACGAACGTATTTCGGAAAGTGCTACACTGGCACTGCAAGACACGCGGACCTATTTTGCAATATTTCACTGCATGGCGTGAGGGCAAAGTCTCAAATCGCGATCGTTTTGTTTTGCAGTTTAGGTCTTCTGCAGTATCACGCCAAATAACGCAAGACGCCTTATGCTACTTTCTCGTAACTCACTTTTACATCACCATGCACAAACATTAGAGCAACTGCACTCAACCGCTCTTCTCCGCAGTGCTTTCACAAGTGTTGTTAATAACCTCAACCTCGGCAGAGAGCACTCCACAAACGCAGTTGTGCAGGTGACTGTCAGCATCAATTTTGTGAAGTGTATTTACGTTTGGACAAACAGAGTTCTCGTTGCTGTACGGTTGACGTTTGCTGCTTATTCGATAAACAACCTACCTTTCCAGCATGTTCGCAGGAACAAAGAGCGATCATGATGTAACAAATACGCTTTGGCCAAAAACAAGCGATAACTTCGAAATCTTTCCTTGTGCTTCGACGTTGCATTTAAATAGCCACTGCGCCAGGCCAATGGTTCTTAACCCTTTTTAGCGATGTACCCTTGGGGCAATGTTTTTGTCTATCACGTACTCCTTGACTGAAAACATACATGAGCACAATAATTAGAAATGTACCGTATTTATTCGAGTATAAGTCGCATGCGTGTGTAAGTCGCACCTCCATATTTGACCTGATCAAACGGTACTAATTTTTTTAAACAACATTTACTTATCGAAATCAAAAACTCAAAAGCCATCAAAGTCACTGCATTCACTGTCCCCAAATAGTTTATCCCCGTCTGGTTCGCCTTTGCGTTTTTCCTGCGATTGTCATCGCATGCATGCACACACGTGAAGGTGCAAAGCCCCGTCTAGATAACACGCGCACAGCAGCAGCGTACATGCGCATCTCTTGTGTAAGTCGCACCTGACTTTTTGGGTTAATTTTAAGTATCTTTAGAATTTTTTTGGGTGAATTAAAAAAAATGCGACTTGTACTCGAATAAATCCGGTGCCTGTAATTATTGCACTTTTCCGTTAAAATTTGATTAAGAAGACACTTCAACAATTCGTGCAGCCCCTAGAGCACCTTCACGCACCCAATGGCCACGCGTACTCCCATTTGAGAACCACTGCGCTAGGCTACTAGCAAAGTTTGATTGGGTCTTAAGGAACCGGTAGAAAATCTAGTTTTATTCTGAAAAGTATTATCAAAAGCTGCCCTTCCACGGTAGAACCCTTTCGCTAGGCTAGATGCGCCATTAACTTCAATGCGTATTCACCTGTCGAAAGCTGTGAAAANCACCAATTCTAACGCAGTGCCCANGTCTTTCTCAAAGACGCTGTGCTTGTCTGGAAGNGTCACACTTCCCGAAAGCTTTATGCATTTACGTTGCAGCGCAACAAAGTTTGCCAGCTCAGCGATCANCATAAATCGATCGTCTTACAATGGCTCATTGGCAGTTGGAAAATAATCAACTAATTGGAAACTACTCTGNCCGGTTTCTGTCATCAAGCTACGGATATTTCCCGCAGAAAACATTGTTCAACTTTCATCCCAAAAAGAACAAACTGCAGCAGCATCGTAATACTGTTACTTTAACGTCGACAGAGTTGCCAAAAAAATGCAAACAAAAGGCTTTAGATCGTGATCAAAGTTTTCACGTGGCCATTAATCTCTTTACTACAAGAAAATGGGAAACACAATCCAGAAAGAAAATTTTTATTCGGTCTCACGAGAATCAAGACGCATGAAAGGGACAAAATACTTGTTGTAAATCAACCTGAATTTCGCCCGATAAAAAAACCCAAGCAATCAACTGTATCCATTGACAATTCTTCAACAACCGAAGCAGCAATAAAACCGAACTTCAGAACTCACTGCGGGTTTTAGCGGCGTCAGCTGCTGCGTTGATCTTGTCCACTTCCCTGTCGGTTGCGGAGCTTGATGTGAGGGATGAAGTTCCGGACGTTGAAG